>JADMIO011281625.1_pt1 | contig 72974 bp, 57 predicted proteins | sample 8958161 | NCBI WGS metagenome assembly JADMIO01 (sample SAMN16585339, study PRJNA669376) | soil metagenome | isolation source: Crop rotation soil | place: USA: Cullars Rotation, Alabama | collected 2011 | reverse complement strand
CGCGACAACTTGTCCACGTGGAATTCTAAGCTTAGGATCCCAATGTGCTGGAAAGCTCTGCTCGCCATCGGAATTGCCTGCTGGATTGCGAGGGACGACAGCGATAGCCGCTCGCAGCACGGTCTCCTTTGGGCAATGCTTGTCTACAACTCCGGGGCGTTTGCCGTGCTCGCGTTCGCGGGGTCGACGCTGACCATGGCGGGGTTTGCGCTCTGGCCCGTCGCGTTGCTTCATGCATTGATGGCGATCTGGTGCACCGTCTGTGTCCGCGCGTCGGCTGTTCGCTACGGGCCGCCAGGTTCGGCCGCCTAGGTTCTCGTTGCCCTGGCGAGTCCGGGCGGCGAGCGGTCGCGTCTCTTGACGCAAAACAATCGATGATTAACCTGCGAGCTCGAGGCTCAAAAGCACATCATTTCATGTGCTTAGCCCTTTTGCGGGTGAGCGAATGCGACAGCGAGAGCGTGTCCAATCAACGGAAATGGAGCTCGACTTGAGCCATCTCCGGCGCGAGACGCGAACGGCGCTCGAGCTCGCAGTCGTGACGCTCGCCCCTCAAGCGGTGACGGATCGGCTTGCCGCGGCGGCGGGGCTGCTCGAGGCGCTCGTCGAGCTACCGCCGAACAGTCCGCCTGTCGTCGCGCTCGTACCCAGAGTCGTCAACCGCTCGAAGGCCGCGCTCGAGAGGTGGCAGAAGTGGCGGACCCAACACCTAAAGGGCGAGGCGTAAAGGTCAGAATCGAGCGCCTCGACCGACGCGGCGGTCATCGCGCGCTCAGGCCGCCGCCCGCTGCTTTCGAAATGCTCCGACGCCGAGAAGGAGCGCGATCAGCGTTCCGAAGGTGCCCGGTCCGGCGAAGAAGTACTTCCAGCTCAGGATTGCGCCGGCAACGTGGCTCGCGGCGAAAGCCCAGGCGACGAGAGAGAGCTCGGGCCACGCGGCTTTCGAAACCTTGTCGAGCTGCCATGCGAGGACGGCCGACAACAGCAAGAACACCGAACAAAAAAGGCCGAATCCGAACCAGAAGCCGTACCAGGTGGAGTCGGCGCCGTTGAAGTCGAAATGAACCGACTTCATCGCTTCGAACACCGCGTCGGACGCCGGGCCCAAGCTCTTTTGCGCGAGCATTCCGCCGCCGGTGTGACCCGCGAAGAACAGCACGAGGAGATAGGTCGCGAGCTTGTAGGGGGTGAGGTACTTCACGTGGTCGCTCCTTCGGTTCGAAAGTAGCCGGCGAGCCAGCCGAGCACGCGCTCCCAGCCGTTCGCGTGGCCCTCGCACGACGGGGCGCGTCCGGCGAAGCCCGTGTGGCGGAGGACCAGCCGTGTTCCCTCGGCGCGCGGCTCGAGGCGATACGTGATGGTCGTCACGTTGCCGCCGTCCCAGTCGGCCCGCCAGGTCATGACCAGCCGAGCCGGTGGCTCCACTTCGAGAAACTCACCACCTACTGCAAAAGGCTTGCCGTCCGCGCCCACGCCCTCGGTGCGCCAGCTTCCGCCGGGACGCACGTCCCCCGTCCACTTCGTCGTCCGATAGAGCTCGTCCGAGCCCCACCACTTCACGATTTCCTCCGACGCGAGCGCGCGAAACACGCGCTCGCGCGGCGCGGCGATGTCCACCGTGGCGAGGATCATGCCCTCCGAAACGTCGGCGACGGCGCGCGGTCGCGCTTCGAGCTTCGTCGTCACGGCTGCTCCAGGTACGCCTTCAGCTGCGAAAGGCTCGTCAGCCAAAAGGCGCGGTAGCCCTCGATCCACCCGACGACCGACTGAAGCGGCCGCGGCCGGAGCTCGTAGAGCCGCTCGCGCCCGGAGCGCGTTTCGGCGACGAGCTCTGCATTGCGGAGCACGCGCAAGTGCTTGGAGATTGCGGGACGGCTCTGTCGAAAATCGGCCGCGAGCGCGTTCACGGGCGCCGGCCCCGCGCGCAGCCGATCGAGAATGGCGCGGCGGGTCGGATCGGCGATGGCACGGAATACGTCGGGCTCCGCGCGCGCGGCGGCACGGGGGCGCTTTTGAGTGAGCATTTGGTTACGTATACATGCTCGAAATATGCATATTATTAGCTGCTATTTAGATTGAGTAACTATATGGATACCTATTTAGCGCGGGGGCCGCTGCCCTGTCAAGCCCGGAAAGTCAGCGACATATCTCCCGTCAGCGTGAGAGCGAGAAGGCTTGGTGCCCTCGATAGGTCGAACCGGGTGCTCGTTCGTTCTTCGCGTTTCAATCGCAGAATCTAGAAGGTGCCATCCGTCGTGACGGACAGGCTCTTGTGCGCCTGCACGTCGCGTAGCCGCGCCTCGAGGTCGGCGGTGATGCCGCTGACCGCGTCGCTCCCCGCAAAAAACTGTTTCGGCGGCGACTGCATCTTAGCGAGCTCCACAATCGCCTTGCCGAGCCTCTCCGGATCTCCCGACTGGTTGCGATGGTAGCTCTGCCATTGCGTCTTGACCGCCCCGGGCGAGTCGTAACCCTCGACGGCAAGGTCACCGAACACCACGGACTGTGGTGCGAGCAGATCGGTGCGAAAGAAGCCCGGCTCGACGACGGTCACTTTGATGCCGAACCGCTCGACCTCCTGGGCAACCGACAGCGACAGTCCTTCCACGGCGAACTTGGTCGCGGCATACGCTCCTACCGTCGCGTAGCCGATGACGCCGGCCATCGACGAGACGTTGAAGACATGCCCCGAGCGTTGCCGCCGCATCACGGGCAGCGCCGCGCGCATCACATGCAGCACGCCGTAGAAGTTCGTCGCAAATTGTCGGTCGATCTGCTCCGTGGTCAACGACTCGAGGTTGCCGATGAGGCTGTACCCCGCGTTGTTGACCAGAACGTCGATGCGTCCAAACGCTTCGACGGCGGCAGCGATAGCCTTCTGCGCTTCCTCTTCGCTAGTCACGTCGAGCGGCACGAACACAAGCCGGTCACTCGCTGCCCGACCGATGGCCGCGCGCAGTTTCTCCACGTTGCGGGCCGTTGCGACGACGCGATCGCCCGCCTCGAGCGCGGCCCTGACCACTCCTGCCCCGATGCCGCTGCTCGCCCCAGTGACGAACCAAACTTTGCTCTCGCCCATGTTGTTTCTCCTTGTGGTGACCGACGCACACAAGATGCGGCCCATACCCACCTCGAACTAGACGCCGTTCCGAAGATGGGCTGTTAATCCAGAATTGACAATGACCGACGACTGTAGCGAACTGTCACGATGGAAACGCTGCCTTTCCCGCAGCTTCAGGCGTTCCTCGCCGTGGCGCGCTCGCGTGGTTTCAGTAGTGCGGCGCGCGAGCTCGGGGTGTCCCGATCGGCAATGAGCCAGGCCGTGCGCCAACTAGAGGAACAGCTCGGCGTGGTGCTCTTGGCGCGTACGACGCGGAGCGTCGCTCTCACCGATGCTGGACGGCGACTCGTGGAAGGAGCGGGCCCCGCACTCGCTCAGGCAGCAGCAGCACTGACCGAAGTCTCGGCTCGGCCGGGTGAGGCAGTGGGACGACTTAGGCTGTCCGTGCCGCGTGTGGCCGTGCCGTTCGTCATCGAACCGGTACTGCCTGCGTTTCGTGCGAGTCACCCTCGGATCGAGGTTGACGTAGTCATCGAAGACCGCCTCGTGGACATCGTCGCGGAGGGCTACGACGCCGGCATTCGGCTGAGCGAGATCATCGAGCGCGACATGGTGAGCGTTCGGCTGACGAAACCGGTCCGCTTCGTGGTGGTCGGGACGCCTGAATACCTCGAGCGCCACGGAACGCCCGAGCGTCCGGAGGACCTCTTGCGCCACGAGTGCATCACGTTCCGCTCGACCACGACGGGAGCCCTCTACGCGTGGGAATTGGAGCGCGGGCGCAGAACCTGGCGCCTGCCGGTTCGCGGTGGCGTCGTCACGAACGACGGTAACGTCTGCGTCTCGCTTTCGAAGCTCGGCTTGGGGCTCGCGTACGCCCTCGAGGCAACGGTGAGCGACGAGCTGAAAAGTGGGCGCCTGAAGCGAGTGCTCGAGTCCTTCGCGCCCACGGTTCCCGGATACTTCATCTACTTCCCGAGCCGCGCGCAGCGCTCGACGCCTCTTCGCCTTTTCGTCGACACGGCGAAGGAGCTGCTCCGCGGCGCAAAGTGACACAGGGAAGCGAAGCCCGCTGGGCGTGCGCGAGCTCGATTGGGGTATCTTCGCGAGGCAAGGCGATGGATCGCTGCCGAGTTTTTCCAATCCTCCTTCCTCTCGTTCTCGGAGCGTGCGGCAGCCGGGCTTGCGGGTCAGCCGCGACGCGCGCTGAACGTGCCGAGAAAACGAGCCTCTCGCCGAGCGTCGCGGCCGATGCCAATCCGGAGCTGCCTGGACTCGGCTCCGGCAACATCGAGTTTGCGGAGCGCCTCCGCGCGGCGGTCCGAGCGAAGGGAGTCAAGTACAAGCCGCGCACGCATCACCTGAAGGCGGACGGCTCTGCCGAGTACACCAATCGCTTGATCTTCGAGACGAGCCCCTATCTCTTGCAGCACGCGCACAACCCAGTGAACTGGTTTCCATGGGGCAAGGAAGCCTTCGAGCGGGCAAAGCGCGAAAACAAGCCGGTCCTTCTTTCCATCGGCTATTCGACCTGCCACTGGTGCCACGTCATGGAGGAGGAGTCGTTCGAGGACGAAGCGATCGCTCGCTTCATCAATCAGCATTTCATTCCCGTCAAAGTGGATCGGGAGGAACGACCGGACGTCGATGATACGTACATGGCCGCCGTGCAGATGCTGACCGGCGGGGGCGGTTGGCCCATGACGGTCGCTCTGACTGCCGACAAGCAGCCGTTCTTCGGCGGAACGTACTTCCCGGCGCGCGACGGTGAGCGAGGGGCACGAAAAGGCTTTCTGAGCATCCTCGGGGAACTCGCTTCCGAGTACGCAACGAATCGCGACGCCGTCGTCGCTCGCGCGGCAGAGCTCAGCCGGCGCATGCGGACGGAGGCCGCCGCGGAAAGCCCCGAAGGCATGCCGGGGCCCGAGCTCATCGTGCGGGCAGTCGAGTCGATGTCGCGATCCTTCGACCCCACGTGGGGAGGCTTCGGGCGCGCACCGAAGTTTCCGCGACCGGTGATGCTCGACCTCTTGCTGCGCCATCACAGGCGAACGGGGGAGGCACGTTCGCTCGAGCTCGTCGTCCGAACGCTCGAAGGCATGGCTCGTGGCGGGATCTACGATCAAGTCGGCGGTGGGTTTCACCGGTATTCGACGGACGCACAATGGCTCGTCCCGCATTTCGAAAAGATGCTCTACGACAACGCGGAGCTCGTCGCCGTTTACCTAGCCGCATACCAAGTCACCGGACGCCTGGACTTCGCGGCCGTCGCGCGCGAGACGCTCGACTATGTCGGGCGCGAAATGACGTCGAGCGAGGGAGCGTTCTACTCCGCGACGGATGCGGACAGCCCTACTCCGACGGGACGCAGCGAGGAGGGCTGGTTCTTCACCTGGACGCCCGCCGAGATCGAACGCGTGCTCGGCGGCGAGCTTGCGGCGGTATCGAATGCCGTCTACCCGGTCACGGCTTCGGGTAATTTCGAGGGACGCACCATCCTCCACCGCGTTCGGTCGGACACCGATGCGGCCAAGGAGCTTCGCGTTCCCGAAAGCGAATTCGTCACACGGCTAGGCGAGGCCAAGCGACGACTCCACGAAGCACGCAGCGCGCGTCCTCCTCCCTTTCGCGATGACAAGGTGCTGGTTTCGTGGAACGGGCTCATGATTTCCGCGTTCGCGAGAGCGGCGCTCGTGCTGGGCGATGAGGGTTACCGGGCGCGTGCCGAACGGGCGGCAGGCTTCGTGCTGCGTGAGCTCGTCGGGAAGGACGGCGGTCTCATGCGGAGCTACCGGGACGGTCGCGCGACGCAGCCGGGCTACCTCGATGATCACGCTTTTCTGATCCAGAGTCTTCTCGACCTTCTGGAAGCCACGTCCGACCTGCGGTGGCTCGACAGAGCGCGGTCCCTGCAAGCGGCGCTCGATAGCGGACACTGGGACGAATCCAGGGGAGGGTACTTCACGTCGAGCGGCCGCCACGAAGAGCTCTTGACCCGCGACAAGCCGAGTTACGACGGTGCGGAGCCGTCCGGGAACTCCGTCGCCATCCTGAATCTCCTTCGACTGTCGGAGCTCACGTCGGACGATTCGTACCGAAAGCGGGCCGAGCGCGCCCTCGTCGCGTTCAGTCGAGACCTCACCCGCGCGCCGGAGGCTTCACCGCTCATGCTGTCGGCGCTCGAGTCTTACTTGGACACCCCACGCGATATCGTCATCGTCAGCCCGAACGGCAAGGCCGATACGACTCTCGCCGCGGTCGTTGGAAGGACGTACCTGCCCAACCGCGTCTTCATTCAAACGATCGAGGGCGCAGAGCTCGCGCAACGCGCCAACGCCATGCCGTTCGTTGCAGAAAAAGCGGCAATCGGAGGAAGGCCGACCGCCTTCGTGTGCGAGCGTGGTCTCTGCGAACGCCCCACGAGCGATCCGGCCGTCCTTGCAAGTCAGCTCGGCAAGGTCACGCCTCTGGAACGCGCGCCGGACGCCCGGTGAAGTCGAAGTGCCGCGTCATCTGCTACCTTTCCAAGGTTCGGGCCACATGGTCGAAACGATGATTCGAACCTTGGGGATCGGTGCGGCGCTGGCCATGGTGGCGTGCTCGAGCCCCGAAAAGTCCGCTGGCGGCTCGGGCGGCACAACGAGCACGGGCGGCTCGAGTGCTTTGGGCGGCGCAACGAGCGCAGGGGGAGCGAGTGGGTCGGCAGGCGCGACGAGCGCGGGCGGAGCGAGTGGATCAGCAGGCGCAACGAGCGCGGGCGGAGCGAGTGGATCAGCGGGTGCCGGCGGCGGTTCGGGCTCGGGGGGCGCTGGCGGAGCGGTGGCGACCACCGATGCTCCCGCGTCCGCGATCACGTTCACCGCTTCGGACGCCGTGATCATGAATCCGGAGCGCGGCTTCTACGCGACCGCCAATCTCGCTACCGGGCGAAACTTCGCGAACGTGCGCCAGGGCCAAAAGACGCTGCTCTACGGAGCGGTGCATCTGGACGCCTACTTGGGCACGAACCACGCGCAGGCTCTGCCCCAAACCCTGTTGGACGATACGGACGCGGGCTTCGCGGCGGCGCGCAGCGCGGGCGTCAAGGTGATCTTGAGGTTCCAATACGACGACGGTGAGGGATACGACAGCGGCGACGGTGCCAACGACGCGCCCAAGGACTGGATGATCCGGCACATCGAGCAACTCGCGCCCGTCGTGAAGAAGAACGAGGACGTCCTGTTCGTCTACCAGGCAGGATTCATCGGGGCCTGGGCCGAGTGGCACACGTCGCAGAACTTTCGCGACGGCACGGCCGACGCGGCCATCCGGAAAGAGATCGTCGAGGCGATGCTCGCGGGCGCTCCCGAATCGCGCACGGTCGGGCTCAGGTACCCCGCCTACAAACGGATGTTTTATGGCGTCGCACCAATCTCGGACGCACAGGCCTTCAGCGCCACCAGCATCGCACGCGTCGGACACTTCAACGATTGCTTCGTCTCGGGAACGGACGACGTCGGCACGTATCAGTACGAGCCGATGGCCACGCTCAAGGACTACCTGGCGCTGGACACTCGGTACGTGCCCATCGGTGGCGAGACGTGCGCGGTCGACGCGCGCAACGAGTGCCCCATCGCCACGGGCGAGATGGAACGTTTCCACTGGACGTACATCAACGAGGAATACAACGAGGACGTGATCAGCCGCTGGACTGCCGGAGGCTGTCGCGCCGACATCGACAGGAAGCTTGGCTACCGGATCGCGCTCACATCCGGCAGCGCACCCAGGGAAGTGAAGCCCGGAGGCAGCTTCACGCTCACGCTCGGCCTCAGCAACGAAGGCTGGGCGACGATGATGACACCGCGCCCGGTGATCGCGGTGCTCGAGAGCGCGGCGGGCCAGCGTCTGGAGGCCGTGCTGCCGGTCGATCCCAGAGCGTGGCTACCCGGCACGCACGAGCTCAGCGTGCGCTTGCGCGTGCCGGCGGATCTCGTCGCGGGAACCTACCGTCTCGCGCTTTGGCTTCCCGACATGGCAGAGGGCCTGCGAAGCCGTCCGGAGTACTCGGTAGAGCTCGCGAATCAGGGTGTGTGGAACGCCACGCGCGGCGACAACACGCTCGCGCAGATTACCCTGGCAGCCAGCGCTCCCGGGACGGCCGATCCGGGAGCGACGTCTTTCGCCGTCATTCCGTGACGGACGCCCCGCCCCTCGCGAAGCGGCGGAGCTCGTCTCGCTTGAAGGTGCCGGAGAAACACCCGACGCTCAAGCGGCTTCTTCTCCGGCCTCCGTCAAGCGCCGCGTGGTGCAATCGGCGCCTCGCGGAACCGTCCCCAGGCGACGAACGCGGACAGCGCGGTCACGATTACGTGGATGCCGATGACGTTCGACTCGCCGCGCATGATGTGGAACGGCACTGCAAGCGCCATGATGATCGCGAGCCCGACCGCGGCGACTGGCGTCAGCCATGGTTTGATCCGCGTGGCAGAAGGCAAGATGAGTCCGATGGCACCAGCGAGCTCCGCGAAGCCGATGAACCGCGCGAGCCCCGTCGGGATCCCGGTGATCCACGGCGACGTCTTCGCCGCCTCTTCGATCGGCCTGATGCCGTGGTTGAAACCCGCCATCAAAAAGAAGAGGGCGAGGAGGACCTGAAGTACCCACAGCGTAATGGTGAATCCGCGTCCCGCCGGACGCCCCGACGAGCGAGCGATGCTTGCGCTTTCCATGCGTCCAATATCGGCTCGGACGCGTTCCCCCACAATATGCAACGGTGTAATATACTAGTGCATGAAAGCAACAATCGACGTTGGGCTCCTCGCGCATTTCGTCGAAGTCGCGGACGCGGCGAGCTTCTCTGCCGCGGGCCGCACCCTCGGCACGACCACCGCCACCGTGAGCCGCAGCATTGCGAAGCTCGAGCAGTCCGTCGGCTCGAGGCTCTTTCATCGAACGACGCGCCGAGTATCGCTCACTACCGCGGGTACCTCTCTCTACGAACGGACTGCGCCCCACGTCCGCGCGCTTTCGCACGCGACGAAGGAAGTGCCCGAGCACCAGAGTGAGCCGGCGGGCACGCTCAAGCTCACCGCGCCCTACGACCTCGGCGCCACGTTCCTCGGCAGCGTCATTGCACGATTCACGACTCTCTACCCGAAGGTGCGGGTGCAGGCAGAGTTCAGCAGCACCCTGGTCGACTTCGCTGCCGAGGGTTTCGACGTCGCGCTTCGCGGAGAGAGCGGAAAGCACAAGGACACGTCCCTCACTGCGCGAAGGCTCGTTCCGCGAGGTGAGCTCAGCTTGTACGCTGCGCCTGGCTATCTCGCGCGCCGTGGCAGCCCTCGCGGCCTCGAATCGCCCGACCACGATTGGCTGGTGGCGGAGCCGTTCCGGCGTGCGTTCGATTTTCCCGCAACCATCACGCCGCGAGTCCTCGCAAACGACTTCCTCTTCCTGCGCGGCATCGCAACGTCGGGTGGCGGGATCGCTACGCTGCCCTCGTTCATTGCGCAGCCGTACGTCGCAAGCGGCGATCTGGTGCGCGTGCTTCCGTCGTTGCGCGTGGACGTCGGCGGTCTCGTGCTGCTCTATTCGTCGACGCGACCGCTCGCTCGCAAGATCTCGGCATTTCGCGACTTCATGATCGAGGTCATGCAAAGGGAATGGGTGAGCTGAGCAGGAAACGAGTGCTGGAGATTCGAGCCGGCGGCTACAAAGGTGAAACGACGCCCTGAACGTCGCGCCCTGTCGTGCCTCTCCGAAGTCACGGGCTCCGCCTCGCCTGGCGGTGTTTACGGATGTACGTGGTAGGATCTGGAGAACCATGGTCGCTGCGCCTCCGCTGCGGTTCAGCTTTCGCGAATACCTGCTCGTCGACGATGCTTCGTCGGTCAAGCACGAGTTCTTGCACGGGATGATCCTCGGCATGGCGGGGGGAACACCGGAGCACGCGCGTCTCGCGGCTGCGGTCGTCATGGCGCTCGGTCGTGGGCTCGAGGGCAGACCCTGCGTGGTCTTCAGCGAAGCGCTGCGGGTCCGCGCCGTCTCCACCGGGTTCGCAGGGTATCCAGACGTGACGGTCGTTTGCAACGAGCTTTCCCGCGATCCGGACGACAAGAATACGGTCACAAACCCTACTGCCGTCGTCGAAGTGCTGAGCCCGAGCACGGAAGACTACGATCGCGGGGACAAGCTCGAGCAGTATCGCAGCATCGTGTCTCTTCGCCACGTAGTCTTCGTCCACCACGACCGCGTTCAGGTCGATATCTGGACACGTGAGGACGACGGTTGGAGTCAGAAGTCGTTCGGTGCGGGAGAACGCGCCGCGCTCGGGGCGCTCGGCTGCGAGCTGGATGTCGGAGCAATCTATCGGGACCCGCTCGCGCGATGAGTGGCTAGACTCGATGAGAGATCCGTGGACTCTGCGCGGTCGTCACACTACCCTCCGGCCATGCGAAACGAAGCGCCGTCGCTGTTTCGACTCGCGGCGCTGGGTGTCGTGACGGCCTGCTCGTTACTCTCGGGCTGCAAATCCAGGACGGCGGCGACCGACGAGCGGGCGTCTGGAACGAACGGCGTCGCTCCATCTGCTGGGGTGGCCGGCGCGGCCATTGCGCAAGCTCCCGGTGCAGCCACGCCGAGCTCGGCCGGGAAGTGCCCGGCGGGGCGGTGGAGTTACGACTACTCCGACCAGGCGCTCGAGACGCTGATGAAGAACGTCGCCGGCGCGAAGGTGCTCAAGAAGGAGGGCTCCTTCGTTTGCACGGTGAGCGAAGGTCAAGAGGGCACGGTCGTCTGCGAGACTCAGGGAAAGCCCGTCGAAAATGTCGTCGAAACGAACCAGGCCGGCATGAAGATGGTCATCGGCATCACGATCGACGGCAAGGCAACCACCCGGTTCAAGCTGATCGACGCACAGAACATGCGGGTACTATCGAGCGACACGAGCAAGCTGAAAATCGGTACGCAAGTGACGGTGGCCGGACAAAAAGTGCCCTTTCCCGCCGACAAGCTGGTCAGCATTTTCGGAAAACCCGAGAGCACGCTCGGTTACAAGTGCGAAAACGGTAAGCTCTCTCTCAAGCCGCACGTCGACAACGTCGATACTCCTTGGCAGACGCTCGAGCCGGCGAAGTAGGGGGCTTCGATCAGAACGGCTCGTTGCCGGTCGGCGGGTCCGTCGGGATTGCGTTGAAGTCCCGGAACCGAAAATTCTGCACGGGTGGCGGCGGGGCCGGTGCGACCAACACCGGTGGCGCCGGAGGCAATGGTGGAGGCGATACCCGTTCGCAAATCACCGCGGCATGCAATCGCCTGTGCGAAACCGCGACGACGAAATGGAGACCAGCATTCCCGGCGTGTTTTGCGTGGGCGACGCGCGTTCGAGCGGCGTGAAGCGTGTCGCCTCCGCGGTCGGTGAGGGTTCGATCTGCATCCAGCTCGTCCACCGGGCGATGCAGGAGCTCTAACCTCCGCGAGGCGCCGTCCGCGCTCAGGGCGTCTCCGGAGGGGCGGTCTCGATGATGACTTCGCTCGTCGTCATCAGCTTGGACACGGGGCAGCGGGCAGCGGCCGCGTAGAGGCGCTTCCGATCGTCGTCCGACAAGGCGCCGTGGAAGACGAGGCGCACGAGGAGCTTGTATCGCCCGCTTCGCTCCTCGCTATCGTCACGTTCCACGTGGGCCTCGACGCGCTCGAGGGCGATTCCGTTCTTTTTTGCAAACCACATGGCCGTGTGCGCTTTGCACACGGCGGCGCTCACGTCGAAGTAGTCGTGGGCGCTAGGCGCGGAATCCTGGCCACCGCCCGCGACCGAGGCGTCGGCGCGAAGCTCGTGCGCCCGCACTTCGACTCGATGGAGGTAACCCCCTGGAATTTCCGTGAGGCAATGAACGGCGTTCATGCTGCGAAGAATATCGCCGATCGGCCGACACGCGATCGTTTAGTATTGACGGAGCGCGTAGCTGCGGATGCCGTCGGCGCGTAGCTGCTTTCCGATGCGGCGGATCTCCTCTTCTCCGCGCCGCAGCGCCGCGGCGCTCGTGTGCACGGAGTAGTTGCCGAGAACGAGGTCGTGCGGATGCGGGGCCGCGGAACCGAGCACGAACCTGGTCTTCTCCTCCGCGACGAAGTCGATCGCCTGCTCGGAGGGTTCGAAGATTGCAATCTCTCCACCGACGATGGGCGACGAGGTCCGAAGCGTCCCATCGAGCACCGAAACCCATGCGACGGTGTGTCCCGCGGGAGGCTCGTAGCTCCAGCGCTCACCCGCCTGCAAGCTCACCGCGAGGTAGGTCATCGGAGGCGCTGCGATGGGAGACTTCGCCGTACCGTAAGCACCGAGGATCACCCGCGCTGGCCCCACGACGGGGACCTCTTCGGGCATCACGTAGTGACTGGCGTTCGACGCGTTCTCGAGCTCTGGCGGTAGGGCGACCCACAACTGGAAGCCCTTGACGCGGCCTGGCTCCGGTGCGCCCGTGTGCCAGACACCGTTTCCGGCTCGCATCCATTCGACGCTTCCGGCTGGAAGCACGCCGGCTTTCCCGGTCGTTTCCGCGAAGCGGATCCCTCCGTCGAAAATGACGGTAACCGTCGCGATGCCCGAATGCGGATGCCAGCCGTGCTCCATCGACATGGGCTCCGAGCCACCGTCGAAGTCGAAATGATCGAGGAACACGAAAGGTTTGATGAGCTCGCCGAGGTCCGACGGACTCACGAGGCGAGTGATGGGCCCGCCAGCGTAGCCACGCGTGCGGTAGGCAATTTCGCGAACAGGCTCACGGATCTTGCGCGCCAACATGATGGTTTTCCTCCTATTCGAATCGTTTGGTCGGGTCCTTGGCTCGACCGCGTGCTCGACATCGACGGACAGAGTGCGTTCGTTCCGCACGGAGTATTAGTAGTGAAAAGCTGGAATGACTGTTCTACTAGTGGAACAATCCTCCCATGGACCTCAACGAAGTGCTCGTATTTGCACGGGTTGTACGGGCCGGAAGCTTCACGGCGGCCGCCCGCGAGCTCCGAATGCCGAAATCGACGGTCAGTCGGAAAGTAACGGAGCTCGAGGAACGCCTCTCCGCGCGACTCCTTCAGCGAACGACTCGGAAGCTCAACCTGACGGATGCCGGCCGCATCTACTACGAGTACGCGGCGCGCATCGCGAGCGAGGTCGAGGACGCTGAGCGAGCGGTCGCCGACTTGCAGGAGACTCCGCGAGGCCTGCTCCGCGTGACGACCCCAATCGGCGCCGCGTGGCTCGGCCCGATCGTGAGCGACTTTCTGGCGCGCTATCGCAAAGTAGAGCTCGACGTGTTTTGCACTGGGCGCACCGTGGACCTCGTCGAGGAAGGCTTCGACCTCGGCATTCGAGCCGGAACGCTTGCCGATTCGACGTTGATCGCAAGGAGCCTCGGAACCTCGAAATGGTTCGCCGCAGCCACGCCGCAATACCTCAAGAAGCGAGGGCGTCCGCGAGCTCCTGACGATCTGAAGAAGCACGATTGCCTGCTGTTCGGCGTTGCGCCGAGCGGTCTCAACGCGCACTTCGCGCGAGCTTCAGAGCAAGCGCACGTCGCCCTGTCACCGCGCATGCTCGTAAGTGACTTCGACGTTCTGTACAGCGCCGTCATCAAGGGCCTCGGTATCGCGATTCTCCCCGCATTCCGCTGCGTCGAGGCTCTGCGCGCCGGCCTGCTCGAGCCCGTCCTCCGGGATTGGATCGTCCCGGAGACGCCCGTTAGCATCGTGTATCCAAGCACGCGACATCTCTCTCCGAAGGTAAAGACGTTCATCGACTTCCTCCTCGAACGCATGACGCCGCCCCCCTGGGAGCTTGGCCCGAAGCCGTGATCGCACGGGCGCCCCGTCGCCGACGTTAGCCCTTCTCGAGGTCCTTCCTGACGGATAGGTAACACCTGATTCCGGGCACATAGGTTACACAATTCGGCATTTTGGGAGGTTTCCCGCATGCCGTGGAAGGTGTGTGACCGAATGGACGAGCGAATGCGCTTCGTGGCCCGGCTGCTCGACGGCGAAAAGATGGCGCCGTTGTGTCGGTCGTTCGGAATATCGCGAAAGACGGGGTACAAGATTTTCGAGCGCTACAGGGAGCTCGGGCTCGAGGGGCTGACGGATCGCAGCCGGCGGCCGTATCGGCAGGCAAATCAGCTTCCTCTTCAAGTCGAGAAATTGATTGTTGCGCTCAAGAAAGAGCAGCCGAGCTGGGGAGCGCCGAAGATTCGAGAGCGTCTCAAAGGGCGCTACCCGGACGTCCACACGCCGGCCGTGAGCACGGTCCATGCGGTGCTGGATCGACACGACCTGGTCAAGAAGCGGAGGCAGCGTCGGTACCGAGCCGAAGGGACGGCCTTGTCGAAGCCTTGCAAGCCGAACGAGCTCTGGTGCGCGGACTACAAGGGCGAATTCATGCTTGCGGATAGGCGCTACTGCTACCCGCTCACCATCACGGATTTCGAGAGCCGCTACCTGCTTGCCTGCGAAGCTCTCAGCTCTACCAAGGAGGAATTTGCCTTCGGCGTCTTCGAGCGAGTGTTCAAGGAATTCGGTGTGCCGCTAGCGATTCGCACCGACAACGGCGTTCCTTTCGCGAGCGCGAATGCGCTCTACGGGTTGAGCCGATTGTCGGTGTGGTGGCTTCGGCTCGGCATTGCGATCGAGCGCATCAAGCCAGGCAACCCGCAGCAGAACGGGCGTCATGAGCGCATGCACCTGACGCTCAAGGCAGAAACCACTAAGCCAGCCGGCGACAATTTCTTGCAACAGCAAGCGCGCTTCGATGACTTCATCGAGTACTTCAACGAGGTGCGTCCCCACCAAGCGCTGGGTATGAAGTCTCCAGCGAGCTGCTACCGCCCTTCACCGCGGCCGTACCGTGGACTGCCGGAGCTCGACTACCCGTTCCACGACAAGACGGTCATCGTTACCCGATGCGGCCGCATCTGCCTCCGACGCAAGAAGGTCAACCTCTCCACCGTCTTCGCCGGGCAGAAGGTCGGCATTAAGCAGGTGGACGACAAGCTCTGGCTCGCGAGCTTCATGTCGTACGACCTGGGCTATTTCGACGAGGACTCATGCCGCTTGGAGCCGATCGAAAATCCCTTCGCGGCAAAGGTGCTGCCCGGCGCGCTGCAATCGCACCGCGATCGAAATGTGTTACCTATGTGACCGGAAGAATCCGTAACCTGTGTGACCGGAACGGACCCGAATTTTTCGGAGCGGGAGAAGGGATTCGAACCCTCGACGTCCACCTTGGCAAGGTGGCACTCTACCACTGAGTTACTCCCGCGAGGGACGCGTCGAATAGCCTTCGCTTCCCGCTCTGTCAAGCAAACGCGCGGGTTCGCTGCTGCTCGGCCCGCGTAGAAGCCGTTACGGTTTCGCGGGCTCTTCGTTCTCGGCGTCCGGCAGGCTCGCCTTGCCGCCCTTCACGGTTTTTCCGCCCTTTCCGGCCTTCGTTTCCGGCTCCGCCTTGCCGCCCTTCGCGTCCTTCTCGACCGGCACCTCCGGGATGGACCCGGGTTCAGGCGTCTCCTCGAGGACGACCGTTTCGGCCTGCACCTCGGCGGCGCGATCGGCGGCGGCTTCTTGCTCCGCCTGCGACATGCCCTTCTTCTTCGCCGCGACGGCGTTCGACACGAGCCCGATGACCACGCGCGACTTGGTTCCGTCGAGGCGCACGGTGCGCTTCACGTAGCCCTTGCGCCCGACATCGATCGTCTTCGATTCGCCGGGCCTGAGCTCGAGCAAAATCGGCATCATGCCGAGATCCGTCTTCCCGTCGAACGCGTGAGCGTCGAGCGGAAAGAGGATCAGCGCGACTTTTTTCATGCTCGCCGGAGCGACCTCGGCCGCGGCAACGGGCGGGGGCGCCGGGGCGGGCTTCTCGACGGGTGGAGCAACCCTCGCCACGGGGGGAGGGGCGCTCTCCTTGAAGACCGGCAGCACGTAGCGATAGATCGCAAAGCCTCCGCCGCCCAAAATCGCGAGGATCGCCAGCCAAATTCCGGCTTTTCGACGCCGGCCGCCGGCGCGAAGCTCCCGGTAGTCGGTGTCCTTCCGGAGGTCGTCGATGACCGAATCGGTGTTCTCTTTGCTGGCGCCGACGCGCGAGGGCGGAGCGATGAGCGGCACGCCACCCGCCGCGATGCGCTCGAGCGCCGCCCGCACGTCGTTCATGTTCGCGAAGCGCTCTTTCGGATCCTTCGCGAGACATTTCTCGACCACCGCTTCGTAGCCCTGGGGCAGCGTCCGCCCCGCGGGCATTCGCTTTTTCAAGGGCGGCGGAGCGTCCGTCACCTGCATCGAAATCACCGCGAGCGGGCTCTCGGCGTCGAACGGCACTTTGCCGCACGCCATCTCGTAAAGAATCACGCCGAGCGAATAGATGTCGGTGCGCTCGTCCGTGCGCGCGCCCGTGGCTTGCTCGGGCGACATGTAGTGAGGCGTGCCGATGACGGAGCCGACGGCGGTGAGCTTTTGGCTCGAATGCATCACCTTGGCGATACCGAAGTCGAGGAGCTTCACGAACCAGCCTTCGGGGCTCCGCACCAGAAAGACGTTGTCAGGCTTCAAATCGCGGTGAACGACGCCGACGGCGTGCGCCGCGGCGAGGGCGGCCGAAACGCGCACCGTGATGCGCAGGATGTCTTCGATGGCGAGCCCGCCCTCGGTGTCCATCGCTTCCCCGAGCGTCAATCCTTCGAGGTACTCCATCACGAGGTAGGTCGCGCCGTCCGGAAGCTTTCCGAAGTCGAACACCTCGACGATGTGCTCGCTGCCGATCGCGGAAGCCGCCTTCGCTTCGGTCACGAAGCGACCGATGGTCTCGTCGTCCTGCGCGAGATCCTGTCGGATGATTTTCAGGGCCACCGTCTTGCCCAGCACGTTATGGCGCGCGCGATAGACGAGGCCCATCGAGCCGACGCCGAGGAGCCGCTCGACCTCGTACTTCTCGGCGATGGTGCGACCGATGTAGGGATCGGTTGCCGGCTTGCTCGGTGGAGCGAGCTCGCCGAGATCGCCGAGCTCGCCGAGATCCACGTCGACGGGCATCGGCGTCTTCAGTCGGCGGTGAGACGCGCTCGCCGAAGCCACCTCCTCAGGCATCAAGACCTCCGCTGGTTCGTCCGACCGATCGTCTGCGGCGTCGGGCTTGCTCATCGAGGGGCGGAGCAAACCATGCCATCGACGGGGCGCCTGCTCAACCCGGGGGGCGCTAGTAAACTCCAACGATTCTAAGTACTAACGTTCGATTGCGAATTTTCCATGGGTCGGCCGGTCGGCTGGTGCATTTCGAGTCGGGCGAAACGAATCCGGTTGGTTCCTCCGTAAAGCAACGCGCGGGCGCTACGGTTGCCTGTCCGGGGCGATTTTGACCTCGCAGTTCAAGGGCTTGCCCATCTTGAGACGAACCATCGGCTGGCTTTTCGTGACGGCTCTTCTCGGGGCTGGCTGCAATCGTCCGACCGCTGCGACGAAAGAAAAGGAGGGCGCCCGCCCGAAGGAAATTATTTTCCCGGTCGAGGTGAAGCCCGTCGAGCTCCGCCGCGTGGACTACACGGTTTCGGGTATCGGCGCGGTCGAAGCCTTCGAGAACGTTCAGGTTACTGCCAGAGTCGCGGGTGTTCTCGAGCGATTGAACTTCAAAGAGGGCGATAGCGTGAAGGAGGGAGCGCTCCTCGCCGAGGTGGAGCCGCAGCGCTTTCAGCTCGCCGTCGCGTCCGCGCAGGCGACGCTCCAGCGGGCCGAGGCCGCCCGGCTCGAAGGCGAACGGGAGGTCGAACGCGCGCAGAAGCTCGCGGCCGAGGGCGTCTCGTCGACGGGCGAGGTGAGCACCTGGCAGACGAAGCTCGCAACGGCGCGTGCAGCGGAGTCGGAGGCCAAGGCCGCGCTCGGCGTCGCGTCGCTCAATCTGCGAGACGCTCGAATCAAGGCGCCGCTCGCCGGCTCCATCCAGAGCCGCAGCGTGCAGACCGGGCAATACGTCCAGGCGGGGACCGTCATCGCGACGCTCATCCGTCGTGATCCATTGCTTCTCCGTTTCAAAGTGACCGAAGCCGAAGCGGGCCGGCTCCACGTCGGAATGACGGCCGATTTCACCGTGAGCGGGTCTTCGGCAAAGAGCTCCGCCAAAATCACGTTCGTCGCAGGCTCGGCGGAGCCGAGCTCGCGCATGGTTCCCGTGGTCGCGGAAGTGGCCGAAGGCTCCGAGCTCCGTCCGGGAGCGTTCGCCGAGGTGACGGTTCCGGTCGGCACGAATGCCGCCGCGCTCGCCATTTCGGAAACCGCGATCCGGCCGACCGAGCGGGGATTCGTGTCGTTCGTGATCGAAAACGGCGCTGCGCGCGAGCGCATCGTCGAGCTCGGCCTGCGCACGCCCGACGGCCTCGTCGAGGTGCTGAAGGGACTTCGCCAGGGGGAGATGCTCGTGGTGCGGGGCGGCGAAGCCTTGCGCGAGGGCGCGAAGGTGAAGGTGTCGGCGGCGCGCGCGGACGCGAAGCCGGCTCCGGCGAGCTCGACCGTGAAGCTCGGGGCCGTCCCGTGAGTCTCACCGAAGTCTGCGTCAGGCGTCCGGTGCTCGCATGGATGATCATGCTCGCGACGATCGTCTTCGGCGCCGTCGCGGTGCAGCGCATCGGCGTGAGCCAGATGCCGGACGTCGACTTTCCGACCGTCACCGTCAACGTCACTTGGGAAGGCGCCGCGCCGGAAGTCATCGAGAACGACGTGGTCCAGGTGCTCGAGGACGCGCTCTCGCAGGTCGAAGGTGCGACCTCGCTCACGTCCACTTCGCGCCAGGGCAACGCCCAAATCACGGTCGAGCTCGATCTCTCGCGCAACGTGGACATGGCGCTCCAGGACGTGCAGACGAAGATCGCGCAGGCCGCGCGGCGGCTGCCGCGCGATATCGATCCCCCGGTGGTTTCGAAGACGAACCCCGAGGATCAGCCGATCATGTGGGTCGCCGTTTCGGGCCCTTTCACCCGGCAGATGGTGACCGACTACGCGCGCTACCGCGTGCGCGAGAAGCTCCAGACGGTGCCGGGCGTCGGCGAGATCATGATGGGCGGCTACGTCGACCGCAACGTCCGCATCTGGCTCGATGCTCAGAAGATGGACCAGCGCGGAGTGACCGTGCAGAACATCTCGCGGGCCCTCTCGAGCGAGCACATCGAGCTTCCGGCGGGTCGCATCGAAGCGGAGGGGCGCGAGATCGACGTGCGCGTGCTCGGCGAAGCGCTGAGCCTCGACGAGCTTCGCGGCATCGTGGTCAAAAAGACGGACGGCGCGCCCGTCTACCTCCGCGACGTTGCGCTCGTGGAGGACGGCTTCGAGGACATCCGAAGCATCGCGCGTTTCGGCGGCCAGACGGCGCAAGGGCTCGGCGTCAAGAAGCAGCGCGGCTCGAACACCGTGGCCGTCGCGCGGGCCGTGCGCGCTTCGCTCGACGGCATTCGAAAGGACATGCCCGACGGGATGCGGGCCGACGTGACCTTCGATTCTTCGACGTTCGTCGAGAATTCGGTGCGCGACATCGAGCACGAGCTCGGCTTCGCGGTGCTCCTGACGGCGCTCGTTTGCTGGATGTTTTTGGGGTCGCTCTCGAGCACGCTGAACGTCGTGCTCGCGATCCCGATGTCGCTCTTCGGGACCCTGGCCGTGATCTACTTCGCGGGCTTCACGCTGAACACGTTCAGCCTGCTCGCGATGTCGCTCGCCGTCGGCATCGTCGTGGACGACGCCATCATGGTGATGGAAAACATCTTCCGTCATCACGAAGAGGGGAAGGATCCGGTGCGCGCGGCGATCGAGGGCACGAACGAGATCAAGTTCGCGGCGCTCGCGGCGACGGCGGCCATCATTGCGATCTTTCTGCCCGTGGTGTTCATGAAGGGCATCATCGGGAAATTCTTCATGCAGTTCGGCGTGACGCTGTCGCTCGCCGTGGCCTTCTCGTACGTGGAAGCCATCACGCTCGCTCCGGCCCGCTGCGCGCAGTTTTTGGCGGTTTCCAAGGACAATCGGCGTTCCTTTCTCGGGCGGTTCGTGGACCGCGCGTTCGATTGGCTCAGGCGCAGATACGCGCGGGCGCTCGGGCTCGGCCTCAGGCGGCCGGCGCTCGTTCTCCTGGCCGCGATCGCGGTGCTCGTGGGCTCGGTGATGGTTCTCCGCTCGATGCCGGGAGAGTTCGTACCGTCGCAGGATCAGAGCCGCGTCATGATCCGCTACCAAACGGCGGTCGGCTCCAGTCTCGAAGAGACCGATCGTCTGATGCATCAGGCCGAGGACGTGGTGACGAGTCACGCCGCCGTCGACCGAGCTTTCGCCGTCACGGGTGGTTTCGGCGGCTCGGGCGTGAACACCGGCATCATGTTCATCGTCTTGAAGGACAAGAACGAACGCGTGCCGCAGGCCGAAATCATGGGCGCGTTCCGAAAGCAGCTGAACCAGATCCCGGGGCTCCGCGCGGTCGTCATGGATCTTTCGCAGCAGGGGTTCACCGCGCAGCGCGGCTTTCCCATCGAGTTTTCGGTGCGCGGCGGGGACTGGGGAAAGCTCATCGACTCGAGCGAGCTCGTCCGTTCGAAGCTCGCGCGTTCGGGAACGGTCGTCGACATCGACACCGACTACCGGCTCGGCATGCCGGAGCTCCGAGTCGAGCCCGAGCGCGCGCGCGTCGCCGACCTGGGGCTTTCGGTGGAGGAGGTCGCGCAGGCGGTGAACATCCTCGTCGGGGGCTCCCGCATCGGAAAGTTCAATTCGGAGGGCCGGCGCGTGGACGTGCGTGTGCGACTGCTCGCCGATCAACGCTCGCGACCGGAGAGTCTCGGCCACCTGAAGCTCCAGACTCCGCGGGGAGAGGTCGTGCCGCTCTCGGCGCTCATCAAGCTCGAGGAGCGCCCCGCCGCTCAGTCGATCACGCGCCGCGAGCGCGAGCGCGCCATCACCATCATGGGCAACGTCGCGCCCGGGAGCTCTCAGGACAAAGCGCTCGCCGCGGTCGAGGCTATCGGTCGGTCCATGCCCGAGGGGACGCGGCTCGTGCTCGGTGGATCGAGCGTCGCGTTCCGTGAATCGATGCAAAGCCTGATTTTCGCGCTCGTGCTCGGGATCATCGTCGCGTACATGGTGCTCGCGGCACAGTTCAACTCGTTCATCCACCCTGTAACGGTCCTCACCATCTTGCCGCTCTCCGTCGCCGGAGCCGCGTTCGGCCTCTATCTCGGCGGGATGACGATCAACATTTTCAGCATGATCGGCATCCTCCTTTTGATGGGGATCTCGAAGAAGAACTCCATCATCTTGGTCGACTACGCGAACCGAAAGCACGAAGAAGGCCTCGATCCGAAGGCGGCGATGCTTGCCGCCGGCCCTGTCCGCCTCCGGCCGATCCTGATGACATCCATCGCCACGCTGATGGCGGCCATTCCTGCGGCCCTCGGTCTCGGTGAAGGCTCGGAAACGCGCGTCCCGATGGCCGTTGCCGTCATCGGTGGTCTCGTGGTTTCGACGGCGCTGAGCCTGCTCGTCGTTCCAGCGTTCTACGTGCTCGCCGCGCGGGCGTCGGGCTTCTTCGGACGGCTCTTCCCGAGGAAGAAAAAGGGCGAAACGCTGCCCCTTGCCAGCCCTCAGTCGAGTGCCTAGCTTGCTCTCTGTCACCGGCCAGTGGCCGCGTGAAACCCGGTAATAAGCCAAGGCTTTTCGCCGATTTTCGCGGACCCACGGTACGGGCCAAAGCCCCCCTCGTTGGGAGGACCAGGGTGCGCCCGCGGGTGACCAGGAGAAGAACCCATGCTGACCCGTTTTAGAGATTTCAATGATTGGCCGTTCGGAGCCCGTACGGCGTATCGACCGTTCGGTGCTTTCGATCTACTCCGGCACTTCGATCAACTGCTGAGCGATCCGAACTTCGGATATACGGAGTCGGAGGGTGCGTTCCCGCGCATCTCGCTCGACGATCAGGGCGCAGCGTTCGTCGTTCGCGCCGAGCTCCCGGGGCTTTCCGAAAAGGACCTCGAGCTCAACGCAACGGCGACGACGCTCACACTCAAAGGCGAGCGCAAGGTCGAGGCGCCGGAAGGTCACTCGGTGCATCGCAGCGAGCGGAGCACGTTCCGCTTCTCGCGAAGCTTCGAGCTTCCCACCAAGGTGGACGCCGACAAGGTCGAGGCCCGGCTCGAGCACGGCGTTTTGACGGTGACGCTCCCGAAGGCGCCCGAGGCGCAGCCGAAGCAGATCAGCGTCAAGGCGAGCTGAAAGGAAACAGGCGCCATGAACAACACCCAAACCCTATCGAAAAACCCCGAGCAAAACGGCGGTCGTGCGGTCGAGAAGATGCGGGCTCGCGAGCTCACCCCGGCGGTCGACGTCTACGAAAGCGAGTCCGAGCTCGTGATCGTCGCCGACCTCCCCGGTGTGACGCACGAGAGCCTCGATCTCAAGATCGATCTTCCGGAGCTCCACATCCAGAGCAAGGCAAATTCCGACAACGCGGTGTGGAGGCGCACGTTCACCATCGACGAGCGCATCGACGCCGACAAGGTGACTGCCGACCTCAAGAACGGCGTGCTCACCGTTCGACTGCCGAAGGCGGCCGAAGTCAGACCGCGGCGGATCGCGATCCGCGGCGGCGCCTGAGGGCGCCATACATAGCGAGCGCGAACGCAGCGAGCGGCAGAGAGCTTCCCGCGGTGCGGCCCGCCGCCAGATGACAGCCTGAATCCTCCGCTGTCTCGGGCGGCGTGGTCGCGCCGCTCGGTGTCGTGCCGGCCGTCGGCGCGCCCGCGGCCGACGTTCCGCCGCTACCCGTGGGGCTTCCTCCCGTCGTCGAAACGCCGCCAGCGGGCGCACCGCCCGCGCTGGTACCGCCCATCGCGACGCCGCCCGTGCTCACGGTGCCGCCCGTAGCGACGCCACCTGCTCCGCCGGTCGCGGTGCCACCGAGCCCGCCGGGCCCGACGCCGCCCATATCGACGCCGGTTCCGGCGACGCCACCGAGTCCGCCGACGCCGCTGCCCCCGGTCGACGGCAATCCGCCGGCGCCGGCGCCGCCGCTCGGCATTCCTCCGCCGCCCGTCCCGCCGGCGCCGCCGCCGCCCGTGCCACGAATCGCGATGTCGGCACAGGTGTAATAGATGTCGTCCGCCGCCCAGCTCGTCATCGTGCCCGTGTCCATCACCTGGATGAGCTGGAGCGTGCAGTTTTCGCATTGCACGTTCGGCAGCGTGACCATGACCGTGCGCATGCCGCCGTTCATGTTGTCGGTGATGTTGTCGGCCAGCACGGGAAGCGTGAAAGTCGGTCCCATCTGCACCATCGCGGTCGAGAGCGGTGTGACGAAGGCGTCTTGACCGTTGTCGTCGAACGCGATGCGAAACCATCCCGTGTGATTGATGGTCTCGTTAAACTGCACCGCGATCGTCTGCCCGGGCTGATAGACGGTGATGCGATTCGTGTCCGTGGTTCGCGTCGTGCCGTTCAGTCGACCGCAGGGCCCGTCCTTGATGTCGACACCCGTGTCGCGCCCAGAAGGCGTCGCGTAGCGCGGCGTCGGGGAGACCAGGCGAACGTGGGCGGAGGCGAGTGACGCCACGAACGTGGTCCCGACGACGCCGAGCGCGAAAGGAAGGCCGAGGGTTTTCATCGGCGCGATCCTGTCACGTCCGCACGGCGGAGCAAGGACGGATTCACGCCTTTTCAGGCTGCTTCGGGCACTCGCGCTTCGTTCAGATCCCAACGCGAAAACTCGCGCATCGACTCAACGGGCGCAAAGCGCCCGCGCGCGTCTTTACCGACTCGCGAAGCGGCGATTCGGAGATCGTGCGTGTACACGAGTACCGTCCCACGCTCGATGCAGCGTTGGAAAATTCCAGCCTTCTCGTCTACGAGATGCTCCGGATAACGATCGTAACCCATCGTGATGGGAGCATGCACCCAGGCCGTCCCCGGCACCATGTCGGCACAAAAGAAGAGCTCCGCGCTCTTTCCGACTGCCGTGGCATGCAGCATGCCCGGTGTGTGGCCGTTCGTCTCGACGAACTCGAAATGCTCTCCGACGGCGCGCTTCGCTTCGGCGGCGTTTTCGACCAAGCGAAGACGCCCGCTCGCTTCGAGAAGCTCCGGAAGCCCTGGAATGAACGACGCGTGATCGCGAACGTGCGGGTGCTTTGCCCGCTCGAAGGCGCTCTGCCCGACGACGAATTCGGCTTTCGGGAACGAGAGCTCGATTGGCTTTCCGCTCCGATACGGCTCGAGCAAGCCGCCCGCATGATCGAAGTGCAGGTGGGACAAGACGATCTGGTCGATGTCTCCCGGGCCGAGGCCGAGCGCGGCGAGCGACTCGAGGAGCACGTGCCGCTCGTCGAGGACGCCGAAACGTTCGCGCAGAGACGGTTCGAAGAACGCGCCGATGCCGGTTTCGAACAGCGTGCGCTTGCCCGGCTCCTCCACGAGCAAAGCGCGGCATGCAAACTCGATGCGGTTCTGTTCGTCGGGCTCGAGCCAGCGTGACCAGAGCGCGCGCGGCGCATTGCCGAACATCGCGCCGCCGTCGAGGCGCTGGCGATTGCCGAGGATCGAGCTCGCTAGCATTCGCGCTCAGTATAAGTCCGTGCGACGAGAGCGGCAGGGTGGTAAACAGCCCCGGCATGGAAACGATCTTTTCGAAGATCCTTCGCGGCGAAATCCCCTGTCACAAGGTGTACGAAGACGACCTCGTGCTCGCGTTCCTCGACATCGGCCCGCTCGCGCGGGGTCACGTGCTCGTGATCCCGAAAGAGCCGGCGGAGACGCTCGACCAGCTGTCCGACGAGTCCGCGGCGGCGATCGGGCGAGTCCTGCCGCGCCTCTGCCGCGCCGTGAAGCGCGTGACCGGCACGAGCGCGTACAACGTGCTCGAAAACAACGGCTCCCTCGCGCACCAGGCCGTCTTTCACGTGCATTTCCATGTCATTCCGAAGCCGAACGAGACGGAAGGGCTCGGCGTCGGCTGGCGTCCCGGAAAGCTCGAAGCGAAAGACGGCGCGGCGCTCGCGCGGGAGCTCGCGGCGGCGGTTTCGGGCTGAGGCTCGGGGCAGGGGCAGGGGCAGGGGCAGGGGCAGGGGCAGGGATAGTGCCTGTCAGTGTCAGGGGTTTGGGGTTGAGGTAGGGTCAGAGGGAGATGGTGGGGGTCGGGAGAGGGCGCGTTGGGCGGTGCTCACGCACTGGGGAAATGGTGCGCGATGAGATGGCGAGGACGGGGAGGGGGAGGGCGGAGGGGAGCTCGTCTCGGGACTTTTGAGTTTGCCGGCGTGCTCGGCCGGTTCAAGGCCGCAGCCGCGCGCGGAGCGCGCGGTCGCTCGAGGACTCGCGAGCCTTGACCCGGCCTGCGACTCGCCGGCGCGGGCCTTTGGGTCCTCGAGCAATGAGGGCAGGAGGTTCGGGTCATGTCACTCAAGATCTATCCAGTCGTTCTCGAGCTCGTTCGTCGGCTTGCGCCGGTCGTCAGAGTGCTCCGCGCGCGCAGTTCGGCGCTGGCCGACCAGATGGAACGCGCACTCATCAGCGTACCGTTGAATGTCGCGGAAGGCGCTTACAGCAGGGGGAAGAATCGGCAGGCGCGGTTTCAGTCGGCGGCGGCGTCAGCGCGGGAAACGCTCGCTTGCCTCGAAACCGCCGAGGCCATGGGCTTCATCGGGCCGCTCGACCCGGAGCTTGGCGCCCTTTTTCATCGCGTCATCGGTACGCTCGTTCGGCTGATCAATCCACGCCTTTGAGCGTGCGGGGGGAGGGCTCGCCCGCAGACTCAGAGCACCAAGCGGCTGAGCATGTTCTTGAGATGAACGCCGAGGGTTACGACGGCATGCACGTCGGCTGGCGAACAGGCGCCGAGGGCGCCGGCGATTTCAACGGCGGCGCAGGCTTCGCAGCATTCGGCGAGCGCGATGGCGTAGGCCCGAGCCTTATCTGCGCGCGTCTGCCGCGCTGCGCCCTCGGCGCTGTTCAGTGCTGCTGAAGCCGCGCTCTTTCGAGCTTGCTGCCGGAGCTGAGCTTCACCGATGCGAATACGGGCAACCAGCTTCACGAGCTCCAGCGCGAGCTGGTAGGCGATTAGCTTGTGGTGGGGAAGTTTGGCGGGAGGTAGCGGGAGCGTCATGCCCTCCCAAGCGCAGACGGCGTGCCGGTGCCCCACCGATCTCCCCGTACGTCGCAGCACCGGCGCGCCGTGTGCGCGCTCCCGGCAGGACGCTCCCGCTACCTCCCGCCGCCGCCGCTCCCAAATCCCACTCCCAAATCGCCACTCCCAAATCCCACTCCCAAATCCCACTCCCAAATCCCACTCCCAAATCCCACTCCCACTCTCCGGGGATGGGGATGGGGATCGGGAGATCGGGATTGGGATCGGGATCGGGATCGGGATCGGGATCGGGATCGGGACTTAGCGCTGCGCTTTCTTGCCTCGGTACCGCCGGATGAGCGTGTTCGTCGACGAGTCGTGCGCGAGCGCCGGCTCGCCCTGTGAGGAGAGCTCGGGCGCAATGCGCTTCGCGAGCACCTTGCCGAGCTCGACGCCCCACTGGTCGAACGAGTTGATGTTCCAGATCGAGCCTTGCACGAACACCTTGTGCTCGTAGAGCGCGACCAGGCGTCCGAGCGCGGCCGGCGTGAGCTCGTCGAAGAGCAGCGTGCTCGACGGGCGGCTGCCCGGAAACGTCCGGTGCGGGACGAGCTCGGCGGCGACGCCTTCCGCCTTCACCTCTTCTGGCGTTTTTCCGAAGGCGAGCGCCTCCGATTGAGCAAAGAGGTTTGCCATCAAGAGGTCGTGGTGCTCCCCGATCGGATTCTTGCTCCTGCAGAACCCGATGAGGTCGCAAGGGATGAGCTTCGTTCCCTGATGGATGAGTTGGTAGAAGGCGTGCTGCCCGTTCGTGCCGGGCTCACCCCAAACCACGGGCCCCGTCTGGTACGCGACCGGGCGCGAGGAGGCGTCCACCCGCTTGCCGTTGCTCTCCATGTCGAGCTGCTGGAGATACGCCGCGAAGCGAGCGAGGTACTGGTCGTAGGGGAGAACCGCAAGGCTCTCGGCGCCGAAGAAATCGTCGTACCAGAGGCCGATGAGGCCCATCAGCACGGGCAGGTTCTTTTCGAACGGCGCCGTTCGAAAGTGCTCGTCCATCTCGTGAAAACCCGAGAGCATCGCCCGAAAGTTCTCGGGGCCGATGGCGAGCATCAGCGATAGGCCGATGGCCGAGGTGTACGAGTAGCGCCCGCCCACCCAATCCCAAAAGCCGAACATGTTCTCGGTGTCGATGCCGAATTTCGCGACCTCGGCGGCGTTCGTCGAAACCGCGACGAAGTGCTTGGCGACCGCCTTTTCGTCGCGGAGCGCCGCGAGGCACCAAGAACGCGCGGTTTTCGCGTTTTCGAGCGTTTCCAGCGTGGTGAACGTCTTCGAGCAGATCACGAAAAGAGTCTCGGCGGGATCGAGCCCGTGCGTCGCCTCGACGAAATCGGTCGCGTCGATGTTCGAGACGAACCTGACCGTGAGCCCGCGGTCGGAGAACGCGCGCAGGGCTTGGTACGCCATGGCCGGGCCGAGATCGGAGCCGCCGATTCCGACGTTGACGACGTTCTTGATGCGGCGCCCCGAAAACCCCTTCCATTCCCCGCTCCGCACGCGGTTCGCAAAGTCGCTCATCTTGTCGAGCACGGCGTGCACGTCGGGAACGACGTTCTTGCCGTCGACCAGAATCTTTGCGTCACGCGGGGCGCGCAGGGCCACGTGCAGGACGGGGCGCTTCTCGGTGAAGTTGATTCTCTCGCCGGCGAACATCGCGTCGATGTGCTGGCGAAGACCGGTCGCCTTCGCGAGCGCAAGCAGGAGCTCGAGAGTTTCGCCGGTGAGCCGGTGCTTCGAGTAGTCGAGGTAGACCCCGGCCGCTTCGAGCGAGAAACTCTCCGCGCGGCGCGGATCGTCGGCGAACATCGTTCTGAGCGAAATCGGTTCGACGCTCTCGAAGTGTCGCGCGAGGGACTTCCATTCCGGTAGCTCGTTCGGGGGTGGACGGGTCGCCATGATGCGTCCGTCTTAGCCACGTCCCGTCGGGTGCTTCAAGGGCGAACGGCCGGCAGGTGCATCGACGGCGTGAAGCGCAAGTCGAAGTCGGCCACGAGCGGCAAGTGGTCGGAAGCGCTGCGCGTTAAGGCGTCGCGCAGGGGAGCGCAGCCGTGCGTACGGAGATCCCCGCGCACGAAAATCCCGTCGAGCGGGCGGATCGGCCACGCCGCGGGAAAAGTGCTCGCGGGGTTCCCTGCGCGCGAAAAGCCAGCGGGCGAGAGAAACCTCGGCCCGAGCGAGCCCCAGAGGTCGTTGAGATCTCCTCCGAGCACGATCGGAGTTCGGTGGTGCAAGCGCTCGAATGGGTGGCTGGCGAGGAAGCGCTCGAGCTGGAGTCCGCGTTCGGAGCCGGCGAGACCGAGATGCAGGTTCACGACCACGATGGTGCGCGAGTGATCGCCGAACCGCACGCGCGAGCGCGCGCAGATGGCGCCGCGCCGCTTGCGCCTGCCGATGGTGAGATCGACGTTGTCGATGCCCGCGAGCGGCCAGCGCGAGAGGATCGCGTTGCCGTAGCCGCCTTCGCGAAAGCGGTGCTGGGGACTGAACGCAATGTGGGGCATGCCGAGCGCGCCGGAGAGCAGTTCCGCCTGGTCGTGGAACTGGGAGCGTGGGAGGTCGTGGCTCACCTCTTGGAGCAAGGCGATGTCCGCCTCGATCCCCGCGAGCACCTTCACCACCCGATCAATCCGATACCGCCGATCCACCCCACCAATCCCCTTATGGATGTTCCACGTCACGACACGAAGGCGCACGGCAGGGTGACAATACCCCTGGCCGGGCCGGGAGCGACTATCCTAAGCATTCCCCCGGCGGGTCCCGAAGGAACGGCGGGGTCATTCCTCCCATGCCAGCGTCCTCCTCCCTCGAGGGTACCGTCGTCTCGGAGCGCTACCGTGTCGAGCGCCTGCTCGGCTCCGGCGGCATGGGCGCCGTGTACCGAGCGCGGCACGTGAGCCTCGGGCAGGAAGTCGCCATCAAGTTCATCCACCCCGAGCTCGTCTCGAGCGAGGAGGTGCGACGCCGCTTCGAAACCGAAGCGAAAGCGGCCGCGCGCATCAAGAGCCGCCACGCCGTTGCCGTGATCGACCACGGGGTGAGCGACACCGGCCAGCCGTACATCGTGATGGAGTGCCTCGAGGGCCAATCACTCGAGCAAGCGATGAAGGAGCGCGGGCGGCTGCCGTTCGAGGAGGTCGTTCTCATCGTGATGCAGGTCGCGCGGGCGCTCGAACAGGCGCACGCCGCCGGGATCGTCCATCGTGATCTCAAACCGGACAACATCTTCCTCGCGCAGGATCGCGAAGGCGGTAAGCAGGGGTACACCGTCAAGGTGCTCGACTTCGGCATCGCAAAAGTCGTCCAGGACGAAGCGGTCGCCGGCGTCGGAACGACCAAGACGGGCATGGTGCTCGGAACACCGCTGTACATGGCGCCCGAAGCGCTCACCGCATCGGCGCCCGTGAGCCCCGCGTCCGATATCTGGTCGCTCGGGGCGTGCGCGTTCGCAGCGGCGTGCGGCCGCGTCCCATTCGAGGGCGAGGCGATCGGCGACGTCGTGCTCAAGGTGTGCGCTGCACCCATGCCCGTGCCGTCCAAGCTCGCTCCCGAGCTCCCGCGCGCCTTCGACGAGTGGTTCAAAATGGCGTGCGCGCGAGACATGTCGCAGCGCTTCTCGAAGGTCGGCGAAATGGCCGACGCGCTCCGGCGTCTCGAGGAGTGGTCGCGGGCCCAACGCGAGCGCGTCGCTTACGAGATCAGGCCGCTCGGCTCGATCGTCGACATCGAGGAGGAGCTTCGGCCGTCGGGGCGCGGGCTCGTTTTGGGCGGCGTGCTCGCCGGCGTGGCCATGACGCTCGGCGTGCTCGGCTACTACGTGTTTCATCGAACGCGCGCCGCGGACGAGACGGCACGCCTGGCGGCCGAAAGCGCCGCGGCCATCATCGAGGCCGACAACGAGCGGAAACTGAAGGAGGCCGAACAGCTGTTCTGGGCGTCACAGGCCGACGCTGGGGCCAAAGACGCCGGTAGCGCCACGCCGCCTGCAGACGCCCGCCGCCCGATACGGGAGCGCCGGCGCTAGGCGCCGCGCGCGATGTCGGCGCTAGGCGCCGCGCATGATATAGAAGTCGCCTCAGCCGCTCGAGGGATCACGATGATCGACGAAGTACTTTCCGAGCTCAAGAAGGCCAACGAAAAGGCGAGGGAGTCTCTGCAGCGCGAGCTTTCCAAGCTCCGTACCGGGCGAGCCCACGCTGGAATGCTCGACGGGATCCGCGTCGACTATTACGGGCAGCAGACGCCCATCGCGCAGATGGCGACCGTCGCGGTTCCCGAGCCGCGCATGATCACCGTCAAGCCGTGGGACAAGTCCCAAATGCAGGCGGTCGAGAAGGCGATTCGCGAAGCCGATCTCGGGCTAAACCCCCAGGTCGACAGCGAGCTCATTCGCATCCCCATCCCACCGCTCAGCGAGGAGCGCCGCAAGGATCTCGTGAAGGTCGCGAAGAAGCAGGGAGAGGAATGCAAGGTCGGAATTCGGAAGGCTCGCCACGACGCGCTCGACATGCTCGGCGAGCTCAAGGGGAGCGGCGACGCCAGCGAAGACGACGTCGAGCGCGCCAAGAAGAAGGCGGAAGAGATCGTCGCCGAGGCCGGCCAGACCGTCGACAAGATGGTCGCCGCAAAGGAAAAGGAAATTCTGGCGATCTAGATCTCCGCGGGGCCGGGGCCCCGCGGAACAACGGAACTGCCGACAAGATGGTCGCCGCAAAGGAAAAGGAAATTCTGGCGATCTAGATCTCCGCGGGGCCGGGGCCCCGCGGAACAACGGAACTGCCGACAAGATGGTCGCCGCGAAGGAAAAGGAAATCCTGGCGATTTGATCGAATCGCGGCGGGGCTGGGGCCCCGCGGCGCACATGACCGCGGCCCCGCCGGTCCACATGACTGAGGCCCCGCGTCCCCTACGATTGAGCAGCCCGAAACAGGCGGCTTCTTGACACCCGGAAATCCTCGTGAAACCGTGTTGCGTTGATGAACGGCTCGCCGAGTGACGCCGTGGGGTCCATAGGTCGCCGATGCGCGCGCTAGCCGCCGGTATCAGCGACGTGGGGCTCCAGCGGGACCACAACGAGGACAGCTTCGCCATCCTCAAGGAGCACACGCTGTTCATCGTCGCCGACGGCATGGGCGGTCACCGTGCCGGCGACGTTGCGAGCCGGCTCGCGACCGAAGCGATGGTGGACTTCTTCCGCTCGACGGCGTCCGACGACTTCACCTGGCCTTTCGCTTTCGACGCCCGGATGTCCGAGGAGGAGAACCGCCTGCTCACCGGGATTCGCCTCGCGAACCGCCAGATTATCGAGCGCAGCAGTCGCTCGCGCGAGCTCCACGGCATGGGAACGACCGTCGTCTCGTGCCTGTTCAGCCCGAAACGGAAGAAGATGTACATCGGGCACGTGGGCGACAGCCGCGCCTATCGCGTCCGGCAGGGTCAGATCCGCCAGATGACGCGGGATCACTCGCTCGTGAACGACTACTTGCTCGCCATGCCGGAGCTCACGGAGGAGCAAAAGAGCGAGCTTCCGAAGAACGTCATCACGCGCGCACTCGGCATGCAGGAGCAAGTGGCCGTCGACATCCAGAGCGACGACGCCGAAGTGGGCGATTGCTACGTGCTCTGCTCCGACGGCCTGAGCGGGATGATCGACGACGCGGAAATCCTGGAGGTCATCTCCGCCACGCCGGATCTCGAAGTGGCCTGCCGGAGGCTCGTCGTGATGGCGAACGAGCACGGTGGGGAGGACAACATCACGGCGCTCGTCGTGCGCATCGAAGCCGCGGCCGAGGGCGAGATCAGCTTATCCGACACCTTGCCGACCCCGGCGGTTGCGGCGCGCCAGCGCTCGGCGAGCATCCCCGACGGTCAAGCAGACACTCCCCCGGCGACGGCCGTGAGCGAGTCGCCGACGGGCGCGAAGACGGGCTAACGCGTCACTCGGTATCGCAGTACTCGAGCACGATCGTTCCGCTCGCTTCGCAGCCGAGCGCCGGGCTTTCCGCGGTCGTGAGGAGCGGGCAATTGAAGTCGGCCCAAAGTGCGCCGGCATTCGCCTCGTGAACGGCTGTGAGCGTGCACGGCGGAGCTCCGAGGGATTCGACTTGCCCGGTCCTCGGCGTGTAGACGGACAGGTTCCCGGTCGCGCCCATCCCGATCACCGATTCGAAGGCGAACCTGATGAGCCCGTCCGGCGGGGTGATCTGCGGATCCGTCCCGCTGCCGATGGCTTCGAAATCATCGATGCCGACGCGACAGGAGATCTGGGCGCCCTCTTCCCCGTCTTCTAGAGTCGAACCGTAGTCCTGGGGCGTCGGCGAATCGACTCCCGTGACCATGCCGTTCATGCGAATGGCGCGCCCGACATCCCACTGGACGCCGGTCGCCGTAGGGCAGCTCCTACCCGCTCCCACGGTGGAAGTTGCGTTCTTGATGTTCACGCTGAGACCGACTTTCGGCGGCCTGCCGCTGTTGTTGTCGTTGTCGTCGTCGTTGTCGCCGTGGCTGTTTCCCGAACAGGCCACGCCAAAGAGCGCCAAAACGACGAGCGATCGCTCTACGAACCACCGCGTCCCACTCTTCCGCATGGTTCCCTCCCTCCCTGGCTATTCTTCGTCTTCGCCGGTCTTGCAGTACTCGAAGACGACCGTGCCGGTAGCCTCGCAGCCGAGCGAGGGGTTCGTCGGTTCGGTGAGAATGGGGCACCTGAAGTCGGCCCAGAGCGCGCCCGCCTCGAGCTCGTGCACGGCGTCGATGGTGCAACGGGGTAGGCCGTTGTTCCATCCAATCTGTCCCGTCCGCGGCGTGTACAACGAGACGAGAGCGGTGCCCGAGCCGTCTTTCTTCGCCGTTCCGTTGAACGAGAAGCGGATCAGGCCGTCGGGCGGCGTGATCTGCGGGTCGACGCCGGAGCCGACCGCCATGGTCGAGCCGTTCTTTTTGACGGTGCACGTGATTGCCGTGTTCGACGTGCCGTCCTCGAGCGTCGTCCCGAAACTGCTCGAGTTCGGGGAAGCGACGCCCGTGATCATGCCGTTCATTCGGATCGCCTTGCCGATGTCCCACTGGACGCCGGTCTGCGTCGGGCAGGCGCGATTCGGGGCCTCGGGAATGTTCGCGAGGGGAGTCTTGAGGTTGATCGCCAGTCCGAGCTTGGCAGGCCGGGGCGGCGCATCGCTACAGCCAAGCGCGGCAAAGGCCAAGGTCACGGCAACGAAGGGGAGGGGACGAAGCATCATCGAAGCGTCTCCGCGGTTAGTACCGTCAACCAAGAGTGTAGCCGACATGGGATCCCCCACGCAAACCACACCCCCCTCCATGCCTCGAATTTTTTTGGGGTGGATGACGGGGATCGAACCCGCGACGTCCGGAGCCACAGTCCAGTGCTCTACCACTGAGCTACATCCACCGCGGCAGGCGAGTCATACCCCGAGCGCACGAGCGAGCGCAACCGGCCGCATTTTCAGCCATCTCGCGCACTCATGCCTGTTACCCAAGACGCCAGTGCTCGCTTGCCGAGACGCGCGCCCTCTCGATTTGAGCTTCTCGGAGCTGCGACGAAACGTTCGCACTCGGTGTGACTTTCCGATCACGCTGCTCTTCGGGAGTCGCATCGAGTCCCACGAGGATTTCGAGGGTGGCCTCGAGCGAAGCCTCCAAAGCCCTGAGATCGTAGCCGCCTTCGAGCACCGCTCCGACGGGCGTGCGCTCCGGTAGCGCGGCGAGCAGCTTTCGCGTCATCGCCCGGTAACCTTCGGACGTGACGCGCATCTGGGCGAGCGGATCGCTTTCGTGCGCGTCGAAACCCGCGCTCAGGAGAACGAGCTCGGGCGCGAACTCGCTCGCTACCGGAGCGACGATCCGTTCGAACGCGAGTGCGTACTCGGCGTCGCCGGTTCCAGCGGAGAGCGGCACGTTCACCGTGAAGCCGAGGCCGTCGCCCTTGCCGGCTTCCGAGAGCGCGCCGGTACCCGGATAGAACGGAAACTGGTGCAGCGAAACGAAAAGGACGTTCGGATCGTCGTAGAACATCTCTTGCGTGCCGTTGCCGTGATGCACGTCGAAGTCGAGCACGAGCACGCGCGCGACGCCTCGCGCACGCGCGTGTGCGGCGGCGATTGCGACGTTGTTGAGCAAGCAAAAACCCATCGCGCCGCCGGGCCGCGCGTGGTGCCCCGGCGGACGCAAGAGAGCGACGCCGCGCTCGGCACGACGCGCGATGAGCGTCTCCACGAGCTCGACGGCTCCGCCTGCCGCCGTGCGCGCCGCCTCGACCGATTTCGGCGACGAGTACGTATCTTCGTCCCACATGCCCGAGACTCCGGCCGCTTGGCCGAGCCGGTGCAGGTACGCGGCAGTGTGCACGCGACCGATTTCGTCGTCGGTCGCGAGCCGCGCCGGAACGTTCACCCGCGAAGCGCGCGCGGCAACGGACGCCGCCGCGCGACGAGCCGCCGCGAGCCGTTCGGGCCGTTCGGGATGCGGACCCGGCGGGCGGTGCTCGTCGAACAAGGGGTCGTCAACGACCGCAAGGCTCGTGGGGGTCATGCGCAAAGCCTACCAACACGGCAGCACGGCGGGGTGATAGGATCCCCCGACCGCCCGCCTCGAGGGTTCGCCGTCCGGCGTCCCAGAGACTCCGGGCATTCATCGTAAGGGGCCGAGAATGCGCTTCAAGATCATCATCGTCAACGCGGGCATCGTCGTCCTCGCCACCGTTCTCACCTGGGTCCTCCTCATGAGCTCGCTCCGGGGCGCCGTTGCCGACCCGAACGAGCGCAAGCGCGAGGTCGAGCGCTCCCTGCGAGCGGCGAGCTCCCAGCTCGCTCTCGACGCCCTGAAACTCGAGCGCTGGCTCGAGGGAAACGTCGGTTCCGAATCGATTCGGAGCGCTCTCGCCATGCCCACTCCGGAGGCCCGCCAGCAGGCCGCGCTCGTCGAAGCCAATCGGCTCCGAGACGCCGCCCAGAGCGACGCTCGTTTCGCCAGGATGGCGCCGTCCTTGGTTGCGCTCGTGGACGCGGAGGGCGTCGTGGCCAGCCGCGACGGCTCGAACCTCCTGCGTGGCGAGAAGCTCGCCGAGGCGTATCCGGCTCTCGCCGACGCGCTGAAGTCGGGTCGCGCCGGTAGCTCCGTCTGGATCAACCAGAAGCGACAAGAGACGCTCCTCGCGAGCTACGCACCGGTCCGTGGCGACAACGGAGCCATCGTCGGCGCGGTCGTCGTCGGCACGCCGCTGAACGACGAGCGCATCTCGAGGACGAGCGAGCTCACGAGCGGAACGACGCTCATCTTCGCGCGCGTCGCAGACAAGGGAATCGAGATCGTCGCTGACAGCGCCGACTCGACGAGCGCGACCGTGAACGCGGCGTCGTCGGCGCCGGTTGCCGCGGCGGCGAAGGCGGCGCTTTCCACCGGAAGCGTGGCGAACGCCGAGGGCGTGCAGGAAAAGAGCATTTTCGGGGCGATTCCGCTCGACGGTTACGCCGGCAGCGCCGCGGTGCTGATTGCCGCGGTTCCGGCAGAACGCGTGGACGGCATGATGAGCGTGCTTTGGCCCGTGCTCGCGGTCGGGGGCCTCGGCCTCTTGCTCGTGGTATTGGGCGGCGTCATGCTCGGAAACTACATGTCGCAACCGATCTCCGAGCTCGAGGACGGCCTGCTCGCGATCATCAACGGACAGCAGGATCTGCGTTTCCAGATCGAGCACGACGTGCTCGGCGGTCTCGTTTTCCGCATCAACTCGCTCTTGAACGCGATGACCGGAGTGCCCGAGGATACGACCGACGATCAGGGTCGTCCGTCGAAGGCGCCGAGCGCGGCCGACTTCCAAGAGCCTGGGTAGACGTTTGGGCATCTTCGATATTTTCTCGAAGTCGAAAGAAGAGCGATCGAAGAGCGACCGAGACGTTCCGCGTCTCGAGAAGCTCGTCGCCAACAAGCTTTCGCAGAACTACGATCGCCAGGAAGCGATTACGGAGCTCGGGAAGATCGGCTCCGCCGCGAGCGCTCGCGCGCTCTTGAAGCGCTTCGACTGGCAGCTCGACCCCTCCATTACCGACCAAGACGAGAAAGCCGACTGCCTGCGCGGCATCATCGCGGCCGGTGAGGCGGCGCTCGAGCCGCTCCGGGACTACTGCAGGAAGGCCGAAAGCCTCACCTGGCCCCTGAAGGTGCTCGAAGGGATCGTTCCGAAGGAGCGCCTCACGGAAGAGATCCTCTCGTTGCTCGATCAGTTCGACACCGAATACACCCGGAACGTCGAGCCCAAGGTGCAGCTCTTGCGCGTGCTCGAAGGGCACCCGTCGGAGGACGTGCGCATCGCCGTCGAGCCGTTCCTAGCCGATGCCAGCGAAATGGTGCGGTTCAACGCGGTGAACACGACCTTCGCGATCGGGGACGAAAAGAGCACGCCGGCGCTCGTCGCCGCGCTCGTCGCCGAGGAGTCGCTGCGGGTGAAAAATCGCATCTGCGAGCGTCTGGCGGAGCGCGGCTGGGCCGTGCCGGAAGAGCTCCTCGACGCGACCAAGGGCGCCTTGCCGCCGGGCTTCGCGCTCGACGGCAAGCGCATCGTCAGCCGCGGCTAGACCGCGGCTCGTGCGGAGCGACGCTCCGCAACGACCGGCGTCAGCCGGCCATGAGGCGCTCCAGTTGCTACTCGCTGACGCGGTACTGCGTCGGCAAGAAGATGTTGAAGCTCAGCGAAAGGAGCTGATTGAAGGCGAATTGCTGGTCCGCCGACGTGATCTTGTTGTCCGGGAAGTCTTCGTCCTTGCCGCCGCCAGCGGTGTCGAAGCCGCCCGTGTTCCTCTCGAAGGGCATGAAGCGCCACTCGAACCCGATCGAGCTCCACTTGTTCACGTAGAAGCTCAGACCGAGACCGAACGTCGGCGCAATCGCCATGCGCGAGGTCATCTCGAAGGGCACGTTCGGGCCGGGGGCGCAGGATTGCTGCCCGGAGCCGCCGCAGTCGGCGCGCTCGGTGAGCCCGATGAACGCCGGACCGGCGAAGAAGAACAGGTCCGTGTCCATGTAGATGCCCTGGAAGAGGGCGAGCTTGCCGCGGAACGGGACCGCGCTCACCTGGGGAGCGATCACCCAGTCCATCGAACCGAGTTGGTCCTCGAAATTCGGACCGAGGTTCACCGCCGTGAGGCGCCGCTCGGTGTTGTTGTAGCCGCCCGTGCGGCTCTCGTTCACTTCCTGGATGTAGTCGGTGAGCGCGGTATTGAGCTTGATACCGCCCCAAGCGCCCCAGGCGCCCAAGCCGAGCCAGTCGGTGATGTTGTACTCGAGCCGAGCTCCCAGAAGGATCTGGCGCTGGTACTCGTCGAGCAGCGTGAAGGTCACTGCCGGAGACACCGAGAAGCGTCCCTGACGGTAGAGCCTGAGCTTGCGGACGGCCGGTGCCCCGGCGAGGGGCCCTGTAAGTAGGATTTCCTGAGCGTCCGCGCGCTCGGTGACGGCGAAAACGGCCGAAGCAGCGAGCGCGGCCGCGATCAGCCGCTTCGAGAACTTCTGTATCGTGGTCGTCATGCCTGGCCCTTCGCTCACTTCGGCAACCGGTAGTCGAACGAGAACGGTATGAAGATCGAGACGCCTAGCTGTGCCTGCACGTTGTTCGTGAGGCGGGTCTTGTCCTCGTACCAAGTCGACTTGTCTTGCGGGTTCGGTGCCGTGTCGTCGAGATTCTCGAGTCGATCCGGGAAGACGTAGTCCCGGAGCTCCGCCATCGCCGCAAACCAGCGGTTGAAGAAGATGCGGAGGCCGAGGCCCGCGTTGACCGAGAGCTTCGTGTCGAACTCGAAGTTTCGGTTGTCGGGATCGATGACGGGGATCGGCCGCGTGCTGATGGCGCCGACGCCCGCCACGACGTAGGCGTCGTAGTGGAAGATGAAGTCGCCGAACCCGGCGAACTTACCGTACGCGGGCACGTAGCTGAAGTTGAACGCCGCGGCCCACTGGTACTCGGTGAGCGGCACGGCGACGCGAGCTGCCCGCCGCACCTCGGCATTGAAGTCCTTATCGACGTTGAACGGCTGGTAGTAGTTGCCGTTGATGCCGACGGCGAGCACGTTCGTGATGTAGTAGTTGAACGCCAGGCCGGGGCCGGGGTGATTCACGAACTGATCGTTCAGCGTGATTCCCCAGTAGGGATTTAGCTCGAAGCGGCGCACGCGCAGCGCGAAGATCTGCTGCACGGCGTAGAGGGGCTCGTTGAACTTTCGAGCCGCTTCCTTCTCCATGTCGAGGTTCGGACAGGCCGCCGGATCGATCTTGCAGATGTCCTCGAGGCCACCGCCCTCGGCTTCGGCGCCGGCGGCGTCACCGCTCGCGGCGCCTTCGCCGGTCGCGGCTTCGCCGGTTGCCGCGCCTTCGCCTTCACCGGCGGCAGCCGCGTCACCTTCGGCTTTGGCATCACCCTCGGCACTGGCCGAAGCACTGGCTTTTGCTTTGGCTCCTGCCTTGACTTGGGCAAGAGCGGTCGCGGGAAATATCCCGAGGGCTAGTGCCACAAGGAGCCCGAAGCGAGTTTTGTTCATCGATGCCTCTTACCGAAATCCCCAGTGACAACCGCTGCTAGTGATCCCGCAAACACTGGTAAATATTGGAAATTTCAGCGAATCACAAAGGGCCGGCGCACTATATCACGCCAAATTTCGCTGAATCAACAACCAAAAAATTCCTCGTTCCCACGAATTCCTTCGAGTTCCTTAGTGGGCGCTCGCGACGGGTCGGCTCAATGCTTCGTGAGGGGCGCTGCGATCACTGCATTCACCGGCTAGCCGACCGATCATGCTTCCTCACGACCGAGCAGCGCTTCGACGAATTCCGAAGCGGCGAACTCGCGCAAGTCCTCGGGTCGCTCGCCGAGCCCGACGAGCCGTACCGGCAACGCGAGCCGGTTCGCGATACCGAGCACGACGCCGCCTTTCGCGGTGCCGTCGAGCTTGGTCAGGATGATGCCCGTGAGTGGGAGCGCCTCCTTGAACTCGCGTGCCTGAGCGAGCGCGTTCTGTCCGGTCGTCGCGTCCACGACCAGCAGGATCTCATGAGGCGCCTCCGGGAGCGCCTTTTCGGCAGTCTTCGCGATTTTCTTCATCTCCGCCATGAGGTTCTGCTTCGTGTGAAGCCTGCCGGCGGTGTCGGCGAGGACGATGCCCGCGCCGCTCTCCTGCGCCTTCTTGATGGCGTCGAACACGACGCTACCAGGGTCCGCGCCGTCCTTACCGCGCACGACCTCGCAGCCGACCCTCTGTCCCCAAACGACGAGCTGCTGCACCGCCGCCGCGCGGAAGGTGTCGCCGGCAGCGAGGACCACTTTGTGGCCCTGCGCGGTGAGCTTGGTCGCAAGCTTGCCGATGCTCGTGGTCTTGCCCGCACCGTTGACTCCGACGAAGAGCACCACGGTCGGCTTGGCTATTTGCTGGATTCCGCCGGTGCGTCCCTCGACGGCGAGCACCTTTTGAGCCTCTTCCCGAAGCGCTTCCCAGACCTTGTCGGGATCGGAGAGGTCGCCTTTTTCGAGCCCCTCGCGGACGCGCTCCAAGAGGACGTTCGAGGTCTCGACGCCCACGTCGGAGGCGACGAGCACCTCTTGGATCTCGGCTGCGAGAGCGGAATCGATGGTCTTCGCACCGCCGAAAAGCGCGCGTAGGCGACCGAAAAATCCTTCTTCTGAACGCGATTTCGCGAGTCCCCGCCGGAGCATCTGGACGGCGAGCTGTCGTTCGCCCGGCGGCGGCGCCGAGACGGCACCCACGGGCGGCACGCTCGCCCCTGGTCGCGCCGAGGGTACGGGGCGAGCGGGTTCGGCCGGAGGCGCTTCCGACGCTCCCCGTTTCGGAGGCGGGGGCGGTTCGCTCTTCTTGCGAGCGGACGGTGGCCCTTTTTTCGCCTCGTCGGGGCGAGGCTCGGACTGCTCATCGCCGCCCTTTCTCAAAAAAAGGAAGTAGACGAGGACCAGCGCTACGATCCCGATGACGACGTAGAGCATCGGAGCCGCGGACTATAGGGAGGCCCGCTTTCGCCAGTCAATGGGGCGGCGGCTTTCGTGGCTCGGCTTGCTGGGTCGGCTCGGTCGGCTCGCGATCCAGCACGCCTCGCTCGACCGGCTCGTCCACCGGTTCCGGTCCATAGGCCGCCCCTTCCACGGCATCGGCCCATTCGACGATGTCCTCCCGGTGCAGCCGCTGAGCCGCCTGTCGCACCTCGCCAGGAGTCGGCTCCGAACGGCCCTTCAGACCGTGTCCTTCACGGGCGGCCCAGGCGACGAAGCGTGCGACGAGCTGGCGGCGCCTGGTCACGAGATCGACCTCGAGCTTGCCCCGTCTCGGGAGCTTGACGGTGAGCGTCGCGTGCCAGCGGGCGGACACGACGAACCGTGCGTCACCGTTCGCGGAGACGGCCGGCAGCTCGAAGCGACCGAGCTCGTCCGCCGTGACACGCAGAAGGGCGCGTGGACCCTCGGGCTCGTCCACGAAGATGGCGAGCTGCGCGCCCGCGATTGGCGTCTCGTCGTGCGCGTCGCGGACGACGCCGCGCCAGCCGGTAGCGCTTTCGTCCGCTTCGACGACTACGACAGCGGCGGCGCGCGCCCGGGGTCCGGTCCCGCCGAGCTCCGTTCTTGCAGTGCGGGCGGGGCGACGCCAGCTCGAGAGCAACCAGGCGGCGATGGCGACGAAACCGAAGAGCCAGGCGATGCTCGACCAGTGGCTGCGCGGCGCGAGCGCTACCTCGACCTTGAGCGGCGGCGCCGGCAGCCACCACGGCTCGCTCGGAAGGTAATGAAGGAGGAGCCCGGCGCTTCGCGTGGACGAGCGCGGGAAGCGCGTGACGACGTGGGCGACGCCGTCCTCGACTTTCGCGATACCGACCGTTTCCCCGTCGAGTCGTGCTTCGACGGCGCCCGACGAAACGGCGCCGCGCGGAGACCCGACGGCGATGTCGATGGGGATTCCGCTCTCGGGGTCGCCGGGCTCGGGGTTCTTTCCGAGCGTCAGCGTGACGCGCGCGGTGCGCGATATTCGGCGCAACGTTTCGGCGGGCTGAAACGATTCCGTCCCGGCAAAGCGAGCGATGAGATCGACCGGTCCCGGCGGACCGAGCTCCGCACCCGGCAACGAAAAGACGACGGTCCCACCGAGCCGACAGGGGAGCTGCGAAAGCAAGCGCTCCTTGCCCCCCGCGCGCGCGAAGAGCACGACGGGCAAGCTTTGTCGGGACGCCGATGCCGGCGGCTCCGAACGGATTCCGAGCTCGAGCCGTGCGGTCGGTTCGTCGACGTCGATCGCGGCCGGCGGATCGACGAAGCGAAGCTCGATGGCGCGACGGTTTCGGTCGACCGTGACTCGCCGCGCGACCGGGTCCAAGAGACCTCGCGGATCGCTGAAGCGCACTTCCACGTCGCTCGGCGCGTCGCCGGCGTCTGCGCCCTCGAAGTCCACGCAGAAACGTCCCGCGCGGTCGGTGCGCAGGGAGCGCTCTTCGGGCGTACCTTGTGGCACCTTGTCGGCTTCGGCGAGGGGCGAGCACGGCGTCCCACCGGCGAGCTCGACGGTCGTTCCCGTGGCTCCGTGACCGACGAGAGCGAGGACGGCCCCGGCGAGCGGTCTGCCGGTTTCGTCACGCGCGGCGCCGCTCACGAGGAGGTGCCCGTCCAACCAGCCGGCCGCGAGATCGAGCTCGGCCTTGCCGCGCACGCGGAGCACGGGCTCGGCTGCGCTCGCGACGGGCGGTGCCACCCAGGGCAATGCCGCGAGGCTCATGAGAAGGAGCGCTCGGACGAGCCGCATGTAGGAAGCTCTCGCACGTCCACCCCGCCCCGCGCAAACGCCGCAAGAAAAAACCTTCACACGCACGAGAAGAGCCGAGGCTGACGCGCTGAAGATAAGCGCGTCCCGTCCGTATAACGGAATGCCCTGACCGCATCCTCTCCACGGGACGCGGGTCCTCGTCACTGATGTTAGAGTCATCGTCCATGATCCACGCCGCTCGTACGGGAGCCCTCGGCGTGTGTCTTTGTCTCGGGCTCACCACGCTGCCGGCCCACGCCCAGGGCACCGGCGACGTCGACCGCATGGTGGTCAACCTGAAGAGCGGCTCCGACTTTCGAGTTCGCACGCAGGCGGCGCTCGCGCTCGGTGCGTCGAAGTCGGAACGCGCCGTGGGGACGCTCTGCAGCGCCCTCTCGGATCCGAACACCACCGTGCGCGCCGCGGCGGCTGCGGCGCTCGGGAAGCTCCAGCTCGGCGGCGCTCAGTGCCTCGACGATCGCGCGAAGGTCGAACCTAGCCCGACCGTCAAAGCCGCCATTCAGAAAGCGTCCGAGCTAGTGCGTGGTGGTGGCGAGCCCGTGTTCAAGCCCGACACCAAGTACTACGTGTCGATCGGAAAGTGCGCGGACAAGTCCGGACGAACGGGAGACGCCGTCGATCGCATGGTGAGGGCCGCCATGCTGAGCGCTTCCGGGCCGCTCGGGATCGTGATCGCGCCGAACAACGAAACCCCCGCCGACGCCAAGCGGCGGCTCGCGGCGCACAAAGGCGTGAAGGCGTTTTACTTCGCCCCGCGCGTCTCGCCCTTCGACTACGCGGACGGAAACCTCAAGGTTCGGCTCGAGATCGCGTTTTTCTCCTACCCGGAGAAGGCGCTGCTCGGAAACTTCGCCGTGCCCCTCACGCAGCAGGGCGTGAGCGGCACCGACACGACGAGCGAGGACGAGCTCCTACAAATGGCTGCCGGGCGTGCGATGGAAAAGCTCGGGCCGATCGCCGCGCGGATCCAGTGAGGCTGGACACGCCGTCCTTCTTGGCGGAGCGCCGCCGAACGCATACGCTAGCTACTCGGCCCGATTGTCGCCGGAGCGACCAGGCCGGCTAGAGGAGTCCACGACCATGGCACAAGCTGCCTCCCTTTCACACGGCCCGAGCGGGCGGCACCAGCGGCGCGTCAAGAACTACCTGCTCGATACGCACTTCCAGCTCAAGTACTCGGCCTACCTCGTGTTGCTCGCGGTCGTGCTCAGCGTCGGGCTCGGCTTCATGTTGTTCCGCTCGAGCAGCCTGGTCATCGATCAGAGCTTCCAGGCCGTTCGCCAGGGGGAAGAGGTCGTCGCGCGCGGCAAAGAGGTGGTCGCCGAGAGTCAGAAGGTGAGCGCCGTCGTTCAGATGAATATCGTGAAGGACCCCGTCTACAGCGACAACCCGGCGCTGCTCGAGGCCTTCAAGTCGGACGCCGCTCAGCAGGACGAGCGCTTGAAGAAGCAGCAAGAGTCCCTGCAGAAGCAGGCGGAGGATCTGAAGAACCAAGCAGCGGGCCTGGTCACGCAGCGCAAGGTGATGCTCTCGTCGCTCTTCGGCGGCCTAGCCTTGCTCTGCGTCCTCATCGGCTTCGGCGGCATCATGGTCACTCACCGCGTGGCGGGGCCCATCTACAAGATGAGGATGAACCTGAAGGCGGTCGCCGACGGGCATCTCCGTGTTCCGACGCCGCTTCGGAAGGGCGACGAGCTCGTGGATTTCTTCGAGGCCTACCGCTCGATGGTGATCGCGCTTCGCGGACGGCAAGAGGAAGAGATCCAGCGCATCGAGAAGGCGATCGCGGCGCTTCAGGCGAAGACGGGCCCGGCCGACTTGGAGACGCTCCAGGCGCTCAGCCGCGACATGAAAGCGGCGCTCGATACGTGAGCGTCACCGCCTAAAAAGCGGCCACGGCGTACTCGACCGTCGGGGGTTTGGCCTCGAGGTCGACGCTCGCCACGTCGAAGCGCAGCCGCTCGACGCTCGGGTCGTTCTTGTAGCGTCGCTGCCAGAGCCGTTCACCGGCTCGTCGCAGCCGCGTCCTCTTCACGCGATCGACGCTTCCGAACGCGCTCGTCCACGCCGACGCGCCACGCGTGCGAACCTCGACGACCGCGACCAGCGGTCCTCGTCGAGCCACGATGTCGATCTCCAGGTGGCCGACGCGAAGGTTCGTCGCGACGATGTCGTAACCGTGCTCTTCGAGCCAAGCGCGAACGAGCGCTTCGGCGCGCGCGCCGTCAGAGCGGCGGGTTGGACGGGTCGCCGTTTTCTTTGACGCCGCAGACCTTCTTGTCATCGCGGGTCTGCGTCTTCATGGTGATGGGGTTCGTGGCGGTTTCCTTCTCGCCGTCCTGCACGCCCATGAACGTGCAGACCTGAGGATCGGGCGGCGCCGTGGGGTCGAACTTCGTCCCCGGCTTGATGCAGTAGGAGCCCACGAGCTGACCGCGCCCCTCGACGCCGATGTCGCGCACGAGCTCTTCGCAAACGAAGCCGCTCGGGCATTCGCAGTAGACGGCGTTCTTCTCTTCCGGCGGTCCCTTGCAACGGCAGGAGCAGTAGACCGCGTCTTCCGTCGCGCGGAAAATACGCTGCGGATCGACCGGCGCCGTGATCTCGTCGGCGTTGCGGCTGTTCCCAGCGCCACAGTCCGCGAGGTTGCCGGTGTTGTTATCGACGCACGTCTTGCCGTCCGTCCCGGGGACGCGGCAACGTTGCGGGGCCGTCGGATCGGCCGCGAGGTCCGCGTTCGTTTGCCCGTAGGGGCACGAGACGCGGCCCTGGAAGTGGTTCACGATACAAACGCGCGTCTCGCACTGGAACGAACGACTTTCGACGTTCACTTCGGTGAGTGCGAAGCCGTTGAAGCTTTGTTTGTATTCGTCTTCGGGGATGCAGGGGTCGCCGACGCCGCCACTTTCGCAGCCGAGTGCGCCGTATGCGGCGAGCGCGGCAAAGGTTAGGTGCTTGAAACGATTGATCATCGAGGTGCCTCGGAGCGGTGTTCGACGCGACGGAACGGGCACGGCGTGAACGAGCCCGAGGCACGCTAGCCGACCCGTGCGAGCCGCGTCAACGCCTTTGCTTTCTAGCACCTTAGGTGTCGTTCGCATGCCGAAGCGGCTCGCCGCGATCATTCTCGTTGGTCGTTGGGGCGCGGTCTCGTGGTCTTTGGGGCCCCGGCCCCAAAGACTTACTTGTATCTGCGAGGTCGGGGCCACTATCGCTCCGACCGTTCGTGGGCGGTGCATGAGCCGGTGTGAGGGGGCGACAACACTTTGGGTCGGTCGGCCCAACCCCGGTCGGGGTGTGCGCGTCTAATCACGCATCCCTCCTTCTCATCATGTCACCCTGCGTCAAAGCTCCCGGCCTTCGCGGTCTCGTTGGCCGCTCCAGCATGGGTCCCGCGGATTTTCCGCGATCGGCGGCGTCGGTTTCTCGCATTAGCCGCGACCGCCGAAATGGGGCGGCTGGAAAATTCTGTCCGACGCGCACAGCAGTCTCGAGCGTCCGCGTGCACCATGAAGGGAATTCCAGCGAGGACGCTTGACAACGATCTCGACCGGTATCTAACATCCCCTCGGCGACGGTTCCTATCTAGCGGTACTTACTCGGTTTTTTCGCGATTTGCTCGGGTGCCGTCGGACTCGGCTACGGCCCGAGAGCGGCGCTCACCTCGGAGAGGCTCCATGTTTCGAACGCGTCTGGCAGGCATTGGACTCGCGGCCCTAACTTTCATGTCGGGTGGCACGCTGACTCGGATCGCGCACGCCCAAGAGGTCATCGATCTCGACGACGAGACGCCGAAGCAGCCGAAGGGCGGCAAAGGCGGCGCCAAAGCGGGCGGCGCCGCAACCGGTGGCAACAAAAAGGTCGACATCGATCTCGACGAGGGAACGCCGAGCGCGGCCCCCGCTGCCGTCACCGCCGGACAGATGACGGAGAGCGCCGCTTCGGCGAAGCAGCTCTTCGACAAAGAGAAGTGGAGCGAGGCGGCGCAAGCTCTTCACCGCGTCGTCTCCGGCGAGACGGGCGACGACGCCGGCAACAAGCAGCTCGCCGAGTACTACCTCGCGATCTGTCTCTACCGCTTGAAGTTCTACCAGGCGAGCTACGCCATCTTCAGCGTGATTGCGGACAACCCCAATCACATGAAGTTCAAAGAGACGCTGCTTTGGCTCGCAAAGCTCGCTTTGCAGCTGCCGGAGCCGGCGGACATCATCGAGCGCGTCGGTAAGTACACCGACGATCAGGTCGCGCGCTTCGACAACGCCCAGCAGCGCGACCTCTACTGGCAGCTCAACTACATGCTCGGCCGGTACAAATACCGAAACCGCCAGTTCGAGGACGCCATCCGCCTGTTCCAGATGGTGAACCGGAACAGCCCGCACTACGTGAAGAGTCAGTTCTTCACCGGCGTCAGCTACGTGCAGCTTCGAAAGTCGGTGCCGGGCGTGAAGGCGTTCCAGCGCATCATCAAGGCGCTCGACGAAGGCGTCGAAGGCGTGGACGACGAAGATCGTATGCGCGATCTCGCGAACCTCTCCATCGCGCGCACTTACTACTCGGCGAGCATCACGCTCGACGCGGAAACGAACGCGCCGACCGTGAACTCGACCAAGCTCTCGGCGGCCGTCAAGTACTGGAACAGCGTGGACGTGACGAGCGAGTACTGGCTCGACGCTCTCTTCGAGCAGTCCTGGGCGTACTTCATGGCGGGCGACTACCCGCACGCGCTCGGCAACATCCACACCATTCAGGCGCCGTACTTCCCGAACTCGTTCCACCCGGAAGCCGACATTCTGAAGGCGGTCATTTACTTCACGAACTGCAACTACGACGCCGCGAGCATCACCGTCGCGCGCTTCCACCAGCACTACGTGCCCATCCGCGACGAGCTCGAGAAGGTCTTGAAGAAGTATACGGGCGAGAATCAGGAGGAGGCGTTCTTCAAGTTCCTGCTCCAGGTTCGCGAGGGCAAGGGCGAGCTCGACGAGCGCATTCGTCCGATCGTCGAGATCGCGCTCTCGGATCGTCAGCTCCTCAGGAACATCGACTACGTGCGCCTCCTGGAAGAAGAGGAGAAGCGTTTCAAGAAGTCGCCGTCGAGCTTCCAGAGCTCGGGCCTCGGGCAGCAGGTGGGTGACGCGCTCCACCTAGCGCGTGACCTCGCGGTTCGGCAGGCCGGCGAGCTCGCGCTCTCGCGCTACCGTCGAAACGTCGACGAGCTCAACGAGCACATGAGAAACGGCGAGAAGATCCTCATCGATATCACCGCCGCTCAGAGAAACATTCTCGATACCAAGATTCAGACCGGCCAGGTGAGCAAGGCCGAAGCGAAGATCTACGGCGTGGTCAACCCCGACGAAGAGCACGTCCTCTGGCCGTTCAACGGCGAATACTGGCGCGACGAACTCGGTTTCTATCGCCAGGTCGTCGAATCCGCGTGTGGAAGGTAACAAGACATGAGTCCCAAGAGCCGAGCCTTTTCGTTCTTTCTCACTCTGTTCGGATCGCTCTTCGTAGCGGTTTCGGCGGGCGCGGCCCCCGAAGCGAAGATGACGGATCTCTCGAACGAGTGCATCGGTAGCGAGGCGCCGAAGGCGCTCCAGTCGTGCCCGGGCGGTCCGAAGCTCGAGGTGAAGCAGAAGCGCGGCCAGGCCTTCAAGAGCGCGCCGCCGCCGCTCGACGTGAAGAAGCGTCAGGACGAGTCGAAGCCGGTCAACCCGGACGAGCTCAAGAAGTACGCCGAGCGCGACACGCGCAAGACGCGCCTCCAGGCGCGTGCCCGAGCCCTCCTCATCACCGAGATCCAGGGCCTCGAGCGTCTCTACAAGAACACACCGGACGCTTCGGCGGACAAGCCGCAGCTCACGCGCCGCTTGGCGGAAGCGTACGTCGAGCTCGAGAGCGCCGCGCTCCGCGACAAGATCGCGTCCGACATCCAGGCTCAGGACGCGAAGGCGAAGAAGCAGAACGCGACCAAGTTCCGCTCCGATGCCGCGGCCGCCGAGAAGATCGTCAAGGCCGCGCGCACGAACGCCATCAAGTACTACACGACGATGAAGGACAAGTACCCGAAGTACTCCAAGATCGACGAGGTCTTGTACTACCTCGCGTACGAGCACGAGCAGGCGCAGAGCTACGACAAGGCGCGCGAGGTTTACCTCGAGCTCATCGACAAGGCGCCGAAGTCTCCGTACATCCCGAACGCCTATCTCGCGTTCGGCGAGCTCTTCTTCCAGGAAGCGCAGGGCGATCCGGCGAAGTGGGACCTAGCCGCCGCCGCGTACAAGGAAGTGATCAAGTACCCGCCGCCGAACAACAAGGTGTACGGCTACGCCCGCTACAAGCTCGGCTACGTTCACTGGAACAAGGGCGACTACGCGAACGCTCTGAACGAGTTCAAGAAGGTCATCGAATACGGCGACGGCTTCGCCGAGCTCCCGAACGCGAAGCAGCTCGCGAAGTCCGCCCGTCGTGACGTGATCCCCGTCTACGCCGTGAGCGGCGCGCCCGACAAGGCGTACAACTTCTTCAAGCCTCTCTCGGGCGACAAGGGTGGCGAAACCAAGCTCACCATCGAGATGATGAACGAGCTCGGCAACGCCTACCTCGACACCGGTCACTACCGCGAGGGCATCACCCTCTACAAAGACCTCTTGAGCCGCGACCCGGGCGAGAAGAGCTGCTTCTACCAGGGGCAGATCACCGCCGCGACCCAGGCGCTCTTCTCGGGTGACAAGGAAACGGTTCGGAAAGAGCTCGACAACCAGCTCCGCGTTCGCAACGAGTTCGCGAAGGGCGGAACGACCGAGAAGTCGAAGCTCGAGTGCTCGAACAAGACGGCCGAGCTCCTAGCGGAAACCGCGATGAGCTGGCACTTGGAAGCCGTCGGCTCGGGCGGCGTGCGCGGCACCGGCGACAAGAAGACGATGGATCTCGCTGCGTACCTCTACAAGAAGGTCAGCGAGAACTTCACGAAGGACGACTTCGCGAAGTTCCAGTTCCCGCGCATCGTCAAGGAAGACTGGCCGACGATGTACAAGATCAAGTACGCGATGGCCGACCTTCTGTACTTCCAGCAGCGCTGGGAGGACTGCGGCCCCGCGTTCGACGCGGTGGTCGACGAAGACCCGAAGGCAGCGGAAGCCGCCGAAGCCGCGTACGCGTCGGTGCTCTGCTACCAGAAGATGTACGACCAGATGTACAAGGGCGAGGCCGATCGCCAGGGTAAGGGCCTCGGTCTCAAGGGCGCTGGTGAGAAGGAGCGCGAGGCGAAGAAGGGCGAGTGGGAGAAGTTCAAGCCCAAGGACCTCACGACCCAGCAGAAGGGCATGGTCCAGGCCTTCAACCGCTACATCTGTTACATCAAGCCGCCGAAGGGCGACAAAGAGGCCGAGGAGCAGTACGTCGAAGTGAAGTACGCCCGCGCGCGCACTTACTTCGAGGCGCAGCACTGGGAGGAGGCGGCGCTCGCGTTCCGCGAGGTCGCCATCAACCACTCGGACAAGGACGCCGGCATCTTCGCCGCGCAGCTCTACCTCGAGTCGATCAACGTGCTCGGCTCTCGCGCCGAGCCGCCGCGCCCCGCCTGCTTCGACGACATGGGCAAGGACGTTCCCGTGTTCCTCGAGCTCTACTGCAAGGGCGCGAAGTACGAGGACAACAAGGAACAGTGCGAAACCCTCACGCGCATTCAGTTCGATATTCAGCGCTTGAAGGCGCAGAAGATCATCGAGCTCGCGGACTCCCAGCAGGACAAAGGCAACTACCGAGAGTCGCTCGACAACTACAAGAAGGGCGCCGACGCATATCTCGAGCTCTGGCGCGGATACTGCGAGGAACCGCTCGCGAAGGGCGAGAAGCCGAAGCAGTGCGAGAAGGCGGACGAAATCGTCTACAACATGGCGAAGGGCTACCAAGCGGCACGCCTGCTCGCGAAGTCGATTCAGGTTCGCCAGATCCTCCTGAGCTCGAAGTACGGCCTCGACAAGTCACCGCTCGCCATGAAGGCGACCTACGAGATCGGCCAGAACTACCAGGCGATCGCGGTGTACGAAGCGGCCGCCGACTATTTCGAGAAGTACGCGAAGGCGACGGACTTCAAGGGTGAATTCGCCGATCAAGCCGTGAGCGACGCGGCCGTGCTTCGGCTCGGCCTCGGTCAAGAGGATCTGGCCATCGCCGACGCGAACAACTTCAATCGCTACTACGGCGGGAAGAAGGCGGCTCAGGCGGCGCAACTCGCGTTCGCCGTCGCCGCGCACTACGGCGAAAAGAAGGACTGGGCGCAGGTCCAGAAGAAGCTTTCGGGCGGTGGCATGAAGCTCATCGACACGAAGGCGACGCTCGACATCCAGGCCCAGGCGCACACGCTTCTTGCGCGCTCGCTCGTGCAGATGAAGCGCGAAACGCCCGCCGGTCAGGAGTACGCCAAGGTCACGAAGATGTGGGCGGATCCCAAGGCCGCTGCGAACCAGATCAACTCGCTCGAAGGCGAGGACGCGAACTCGAAACAGAGAAAGCTCGGTCGCGCGCTCGAAGCCGTGGGCGAGGCGATCTTCTTCTTCGCCGAGCAGAAGAAGTCGAAGGTCGATAAGGTTCCGTTCCCCGAGTACAAGGGTCCGGGCACGAAAGAAGCCGTTCTCAAGCACATCAACGAAAAGGTGAAGGGCTGGATCGGCAAGAAGCGCCCGCTCATCGAGGACGCGAGCCAGGAGTACAAGAAGGTCGTCGACCTCCAGCCGGTGCCTCCGCCGCGCTGGGTCATCGCCGCAGGCTCCCGCGTCGGAGAGATGTGGGGCACGTTCGTGAAGGAATTCCGGGCGGCTCCGATCCCGGACTTCATCAAGAAGGACTACGAGCTTCGTACGTCGTACTACGGCGCTCTCGACGACGCTTCCGAGCCGCAGAAGCAGCAGGCGAAGAGCGCGTTCGAGGTCTGCCTCGGCTACTCGGTGAAGTACCAGTACTTCGACCAGTTCAGCCGCAGGTGCGAGGAGTGGCTCGCTTCGAACTACAAGAACGAATACCACCTCATCGACGAGTTCCGCGGCGCTCCGAACCGCGTGAACAGCGTGCTCCGGGAGCAAGGGAACCCGCTCCGTATCGGCGGTGACCCGGTCGCGGTCCAGGGTGCGGATCAGCCGGAAAAGAAGACCCAGACGACCGTCAAGTCCGACGACAAGAAGGAAGACGAGAAGGCCGACAAGAAGAGCGACGACAAGAAGAGCGACGACAAGAAGAAAGACGACAAGAAGAAGAAGTAGCCGTCGCTACCGAGGAACTAGGAGACAGATCCATGAAGCGCGTTATCAGTTTCACGATGCTCGGCCTTCTTCTCGCCGCCTGCGGAGGCGGCGCGGGCGGTCAGGTAAAATCGCTCGACAAGGCGAACGACAGCGGTCGCAAATCCGGCAAAGGCGTCGCCGTTTCGAAGGAAGCGGCACAAACATTCGATTCGGCGCTCGACTCGTTCTTGGCGCACGACAAGGCCGGCGACTGGGCCGAAGCCACGTGCAAGGACGTAGCCGGCAAGTTCGAAGACGCTTCGGATTCGCAGGCGTCGGCGACCAACCGACAGCTTCCCGAGGCGCTCTACAACGCAGGGCTCGCTTACCAGCGTTGCGGCAAGGACGCCGAGGCGCGCGAGAAGTTCGAGGCCTCCATCAAGGCCGACCCGAGCTTCCACCGCGCCAAAGCGCAGCTCACCCTCTATAGCTACATGAAGACGGGCGACGTCGACGAGACGGCGCGCGAGCTCGATCAGATCATTCGTGACGCGAAGTTCCAGAACGTGGAAGCGCTCACGAGCCTCGCGGCCCTCCAGATGGAGCGAGGCAACGATCAGCCGGACCCCGACGGCAAGAACGACCTCGAGCGCGCGCGCCGGAATCTTCAGCGCGCTCTCGCGATCGACGACGGCTACATGCCCGCCTACAACCAGCTCGCCGTCTACTACCTCGAGCTCGCGAAGAGCTCGGCGGGTCAGGGCAAGCAAGCCTCGCGCTCGCGCCGCGGCAAGCGCGGCATGGAAGTCTCTGGCGCCGAACGTGTCGACGTGAACGAGCAGCAGCTCGATCTCGCGGCGCTCGTGGCCTCGCAGGCGCAAAAGAAAAACCCGAACTACGCGCCCATTCACAACACGACGGGTCTCATCCAGGTTCAGCTCAAGAACTTCAACGCAGCCGTGAAGAGCTTCGGTCGCGCCCGCCAGCTCGATCCGAAGTTCTTCGAGGCGCAGATGAACTACGCGGCGGTAAACCTCTCCTTCCGCGGCTTCGAAGAGGCCGAGAAGGCGTACCGCGACGCGCTGAAGCTCAAGCCGAACGAGTACGAGGCGCGCCTCGGTCTCGCGCTCGCTCTGCGCGGTCAGATCAACGACGGCAACTTCGACAAGAACGTCGCCGAGGCACAGAAGAACCTCGACGAGGCGAAGAAGATCGACGGTGGCCGGCCCGAGACCTACTACAACGAAGCCATCCTCACGCAGGAGTATCGCGCCAAGCGCGGTAACCCCGTGCCGATGCTCGAGAAGGCGGCGGAGCAGTACAAGGCCTTCATCGAGAAGGCGACCGACGATCCGGTGTTCGCGGCGGCCGTGAAGCGTTCGAAGGAGCGCACGCAGGACATCGAGGACACCATCAAGTTCATCAAGGAGGGCGAGCAGGCGAAGAAGGACGACGAAGCCGCCCAAGCCGCCGCCAAGGAAGCCGAGAAGGAAGCGGCCAAGCAGAAGGCCGAGGCCGACAAGGCCGCCGCAGCCGACAAAGCCGCAGCCGACAAGGCCGCTGCCGACAAGGCTGCTGCCGACAAGGGCGGCAAACCTGGCGACGCCAAGCCGGGCGATGCGGCGAAACCGGCAGATCCGAAGGCGGCGCCGGCCGCCCCGAGCGCCAAGCCCCCAGCGGCCCCGGCGCCCGCGCCCGGAAAAAAGAAGTGAGCCCTAGGGAACATCGGGAACTTAGCCAAACCAGGGTTGTCGGACCCCGGATTAGCGGTTGACTGTACCGAGTCCCCTTACGTACAATACCACTGGAAAAGCGTCGCGAATTCCGAGGAGACTGCACATGACACGTACCCTCCGCATCAAGCTGCTTTCAACCGCTATTGGCATGGCCGGTTATCTCCTCGCGTCGAGTGCGTTGGCGCAGGGGGTCAAGGAAACGCCTGGTGGTGACGCTGCCGCCGGCGGTGGCGACAAGGAAGGGTACGGCTACGAGTTCGACGACGACCCGCTCGCGGCGGGCGGGTTCGGTCCGAGCGACGCGACCATCAAGGTGCGCCCGAAGGCGGCTCGCACGACGCTCATTCGCCCTCGTACGCACTTCATCCCCGAGATGTTGAAGTCGGTGGAGAACATCTAAGACGACCATTCGGCGCGCGGCGCATGGTTCGCCTCGCCTCGACTCAGCACGCAATAGGAACGCGGAAAAATGGCCAAGGCAGTTCTCACGTTTGCGCTCTATCAGGGTGATTCCTTCGAACGGCGGGAGACCGTGACGCAGGACATCGTCAAGGTCGGAAAAGATCCGAAGAGCCACCTCCGGGTGGACGACGATCTCGCTTCCCGCATGCATGCGGTCATCGAGGTCGCGGGTCCGGAAGACATCACGCTGATCGACCTCGGCAACGAGCCGGGCACGTTGGTCAACGGCGCACGCGTCAACAAGTGCAAGCTGCACGTCGGCGATCAGATTCAGGTCGGCAACACCAACATGGTGCTCGAAGCTGCCGAGCCCGCCGGTGCCGAAGCCCAGGCGATGCCCGCCCCCGCGCCGAATCCGTTTGCGGGAGGCGGCGGTGCGCGTCCGTTCACGCCGGCTGCCAATCCTTTCGACGTCGGAGCGGCAAATCCCTTTGCTGCCGGAGCGGCCGCGCAGCGCCATGCCGACCAGATGCACGTTGCCGACGACGCGCCGCCCGGCACGTACACCTACACGATGATCAAGAGCGGCCCGGACGTGAGCCCCGACGAAGTCGAGCTCCCGCACGTCCAGTCCGTCGAAGTGATGGTGCTCTGGGGCGCGAACGTCCTTCACGTCTCGCACCTCACGCCGCCGCGCAACTTCTACGTCGGCGAAGAGCTCGGCAAGAACTTCGCGTGTGACTTCTTCATCCCGAGCGAGAAGCTCGGCACGACGCGCATGCCGGTCGTCGTGGGCGATCGCGCGGGAGTGTCGCTCGTGATTCCGCCGGGCGCGACGGGCTTCGTCGAGGTTCCGGGTCAGGCGCGCATGTCGCTCGACGAGGTGCGGCCGCGCGCGCAACCGAGCGCGGAAGTGGCCGGCGGGCACCAGATTGCGCTGCCGGGCAACGCCAAGGCACGCGTGGAGCTCGGTGATTTCGTGTTCCAGGTCGCCGCCGTCAACGCCGGCAAGCCGATCAAGCACGGCGTCGCCGCGGGCATGGATTGGACCGTCGCGATGTACTTCGGTCTCTCGTTCCTCGCGCACGCGGGCCTCATCGGCGCGATGGCGTTCTTCGTCCCGCCGCTCGGCCTCACGGACGACGAGGATCTCGACAAGGACGCCCTCTTCCTCATGCAGCAGTACCTGAAGGCTGCTGCCGAGCGCGAGAACGAGGAAAAGGATCCCGAAGTCGTCCAGGAAAACTCGGACAACAAGGAAGGCGGCACCGGCACCCGCGCGAAGGGCGAGGAAGGGTCGATGGGTAACCCCACGACCAAGGCCACGAACAAGCGCTACGCGGTGCAGGGCCCGAAGGACAACCCCGATCCGCACATCGCGCGCCAGGCAGCTCTTCGCGAAGCGATGGAGTTCGGCATGATCGGCCTCCTCAACACGGGCGCGGCCGGCGATCCGAACGCTCCCACGGCCCCGTGGGGTCGCGACACGTCGCTCGGAACGGACGATATCAGCGCTCGCGGTAACATGTGGGGCGACGAAATCGGCGACGCGTTCGGCGCCGGCGGTCTCGGTCTCTCCGGTATCGGCGAGGGCGGCGGTGGTCGCGGCGAAGGTATCGGTCTCGGCAACATCGGCACGCTCGGTCACGGTGCCGGTACCGGCACCGGCCAGGGATTCGGCGCCGGTCACGGTCGTCTCGGCGGCTCGCACAAGACGGCAGCACCGAAGGTGCGCATGGGTGCGACAACCGTCAGCGGCCGCCTGCCGCCGGAAGTCATTCAGCGTATCGTTCGCCAGAACTACGGTCGCTTCCGCATGTGTTACGAGCAGGGGCTCGGTCGCAACCCGAACCTCCAGGGACGTGTTTCGGCTCGTTTCGTCATCGGCCGTGACGGCTCCGTCTCGAACGTGTCGAACGGCGGATCGGATCTACCGGACAGCGGCGTCGTGAGCTGCGTGCTTTCGGCTTTCTACGGCCTGAGCTTCCCGCAGCCCGAAGGCGGCATCGTCACGGTCGTCTATCCGATCATGCTCGAGCCCGGCTGAGTCGCGTCGCTGCGCGCGGGGTTTAGAAGCCCGCGCCCGAGACTTCGGTGGGGCTGGGGCCCCACCGAACAACACAAAAACGTGAGGGCTTCCGCGTTGCTCGGACGCGCGAGGGCGCTTTACAGCATGGGTTCCGTGAGCCTATGCTCGTTTCCTCGCTTGGCCCCCCGGATGCCCTGACCCGGCGCCGGAGCCGTCACTAAGAGGACGCTCTTTCCGGCCCATCTCGAGCCTAGTTTTCCCGCTTGGACTTTCACCCAACGGCTGGGTCCACGTCGCCCGCCTCGAACCCACGGACAGTTCCAATGAAATTGCATCGATTCGTCAAGCTCGCAGCGTTTGCGGTCTTCGGGCTCTCGCTTTCGGACTGCAGCCGCAGCCATATCGAGGCCATCAACCTCGCCAACGAAGGTGACCAGTCCGTCAAGGTCAACGTCGAGCGAGCCATCCAGCTCTACGAGCAGGCGGTTCAGCTCGATCCGACGAACCACCGCATCCTCTGGAAGCTCGCGACCGCGTACGAGAAGAAAGAGGACTGGGACAAGATGGCGTCGACGCTGTCGCGCGCGACGCAGGTTGCGCCCGATTTCGCGAACTACTGGTACAAGCGCGGCTCCGCGCTCGTCATGCAGGCGGAAGCCGGCAATCGCGATTCGTACGAGCAGGCGAAGGAGCCGCTCAAGAAGTGCATGGAGAAGGATGCGAACCTCGCCGAGTGTTACTACTTGATGGGCGAGTGCCTCGAGTGGACCGACGACGAGCAAGCCGCCGCCGAGCACTACACGAAGGCGATTCAGCACGATCCTTCGAAGGGCTTCTTCTATCCGTACCTTGCCGAGCTCTATCTCCGCTTCAAGCTCGACAAGGAGACGGTCGCCGTCTGCGAGGAGGGCGCGAAGATCGTTCAGCCGGACGAGAAGAACATTCCGGCGCTCTACAACATGCAGATCCTCATCGGTTCGGCGGCGCTCATGCGCGGGGACAAGGCGGCGCAGCTCGCGGCCGTGGAGAAGGCCGAGAAGTACGCCGGTGAGAAACACCCCGAATTCTCGTTCAACCTGGGCAGCACGTACGCCACGATGGATCCGCCCCAGAAGGAAAAGGCCGTGCGCCTGTTGAACCAGTTCACCAAGCGCGTCTGCCGTGGCGCGGCAGGCAAGAAGTTCCAGGAGCAGTGCGAGGAAGCTTCTTCGCTGCTCCAGAAGCTCGGGTCGTGACCCTGCTCGACACTCGTCGGCGGTTCGTGACCCACGCTTCGAAGCGGTACGAGGCTTCGTACGGGGGATCGGTGGGGCCGGGGCCCCACCGATTGGCGAGACTGCGGCCCCACCGATCAACACGAGTGCGGCCGGGGAAAACTTCCTTTTGTGCGGTAGCTTTGTCGATTGAGGCAAGATGGATCTAGAGCAGCGTCTCAAGCAACAGATGAGCTTTCACGACTGGCACGCGGTCGTGGAGACGCTCGAACAGGGACTCGCGGCAACCTCGGATCCCATTGCCAAAGCCGATATTCACCTGCGCCTCGGGCGGGTTCTGCGTTCGCACTTCCTCCAGGGCGTGCGCGCGCTCAAGCACTTCCAGGACGCGTACAAGCTGAACCCGGCGCTCATCGAGGCGCTGAGCGAGGCGCGAGGGATCTACTGGGATCTCGGTAAGCTGAACATGGTGCAGCGGCTCCTCGAGCTCGAGCTCAAGGCCGCGCCTCAGGGTCCAAGTCGCGCCGCGCTGATGCGCGAGCTCGGCGACGTGCTCTGCGATCTCGGAGACTACGAGCGCGCGGCGGAGTCGTACGCGAAGGCGCTGCAAGCGTCGGACGGCGACCGCGGTGATCTGCCGGACGTCCTCGAGGACACGCAAGTCGGGGAAGCGGAGTGGCAAGCTCGCGTCGCGAGCATGCTTCGCAGCGCGAGCTCGGCGGACGCTCCGAAGCAGAAAGCGCAGCTTCTTTTGCGCGCGGCACGGCTCGCGCGGCGCTACGCGCCGGGCGAAGTCGAAGGACTTTTGGCGCAGGCCTACACGGCCGATCCGACCGACGTCCACGTCGCCGCGACCTACGAAGGGCTCTTGGTCGAAGCGCAGCGAACGGAAACGATCCTCGAGACGCAGCGCGCCGCCATCGACGCCGACAAGAACGGCGCCTCGAAGGCGAGCCGCGCGTACCTCTTCGGTTCGCGCTGGGCGCTTCGCCATCAGAACCTCGAGCTCGGTGCTCAACTCGTGGAGGAAGCGGTCCGCCTCGACCCGTCGCGCGAGGAGGCGTTCACGTTCTTGCGCGATGCCTACGGTGCGCGCGGCTCGGATTGGGAGCGTGTGATCGCGCTCGCGGACGAGCTCGCCGACCGTTCGACGCTCGGCAACGGTGCGACGCACCTCCTCACCCAGGCGGGGCTCCTCGCTTGGAAAGAGCGCGGCGACCTGATCCGCGCGCGGCGGGCGTTCGAGAGACTCGCGAGCGTTGCGCCTGGGCATCCAGCGCTGAAGGCTTTCGAGGCGCAGATCGGCGAGACGCTCGCCGTTCAGGCGAAAGAGGAGGCCGATCCGCCTCCGCGCTCGAAGAAGGGGAAGGGTAAGAAGTCCGTCGCTCCGGAGCCGCCGTCGGAGCCGGAAGCCGCTGCGGCGCCCACGCCGCCACCGCCGCCCGATCCGCCTACGAATCCGCCTGCGAAGGACGAGCCCGACGCACCGACGACGCCTCCGCCGGTCGAGGTCGCGGAAACGAAGGCCGAGTCGAAGAAGGAAGACAAGAAGCTCGTGAAAGAGCTTCGCGAGAAGCTCGCGCAGCAGGAAGCCGCCAAGCGCTACCACGAGTACGTGAAAACGCTCGTCGCGCTCGGCGACGCGCTCGGCGATCCGGAGGAGCGCGCCGAGAGCTACGCCGCCGCCGCGGATCTCTACGCGACGCGCTTCGCGAACCAGGCAGAAGCCGCTCGCGCGTACGAGAAGGTCATCGAGCAGAACCCCTCGGAGCCGAGAGCCGTCGCCTTCCTGAAGGAAGCGTACGAGAAGCGCCGCGACTGGGAAAAGCTCATCGCCCTCATGATGCGCGAAGCGGAGGGCCTACCGGAAGGCTCCGAGCGCGCGCAGAAGTACAAACAGGTCGCGCTGCTCGCGACCGAAAAGGTCAAGAAGCCCGAGGTCTGCATCGATCTTTGGGCGGTCGTGCTGGCGAACGACGCCGAGGACGTGGACGCGCTGAACGCGCTCGCGGGCTTGTACGAGCGTTCGCGCGAGTACGAAAAGCTCGCCGACGTACTCTCGAAGCTCGCCGAGCTCACCTACGACACCGGGCAGAAGATCGAGCTTTTGAACAAGCTCGGCCAAGTCGCGGGCGATCGATTGAAGGACGAGGAGCGCGCGGTCGAAGCCTACCGCACGCTGCTCGCGCTCTCCCCGGACGACCGCCGCGCCCAAGAGCAGCTGAAGAAGCGCTACGTCACGCTCGGGCGCTGGGACGACCTCGAGGTGTTCTACGCCGAAAGCGGCAAGTGGGACGAGTTCATCCGCGTGCTCGAGAGCAACGAGTCACGCGCCACCGACGACGCCCAGCGCATCGCGATGCTGATGAAGATCGCCGAGCTCTGGCTCACGCAAAAGGGCAAGATGGATCGCGCGGCCCGCGCGTACGAGAAGGTACTCTCGCTCGACGCGTCGAATCTCGCGGCCGCCGAACGGCTCGTTCCCATCTACCAAAACGCGAACAACCCGAAGGGCCTTGCTCAGGCTCTCGAGGTGAAGCGCGAGCACGCGACGGATCCCGAGGACAAGCTCGGGCTGTTGCGTGACGTGGCGGCGCTCTACGAGACGCGCCTGAACGAGAAGCCGAAAGCGTTCGAGCGCTTTCTCGCGGCTTTCCAGATCGCCCCGAACGATCCGAAGAGCCAGGCCGACGTCGAACGCTCGGCCAAGCTCACCGGCGGCTGGGACTCGGTCGTCGCTGCCTACCGCGCGGCCATCGAAGAGGAGTCGGACGCGCCCGCGCAGTGCGCGCTCAGGCTCCGCCTCGGACGTATTTTCCTCGAGGAGCTCGGTCGTGTGGACGATGCGCTTTCCGAGTACCGTGCCGTGTACGAAAGCGAGCCCGAGAACGAGACCGCGCTTTCGGCTCTCACGGGCCTCTACCAGCGCACGGAGCGCTGGAAGGACCTGCTCGAGGTCTACGCCAAGAAGCGCGACCTCGTCGTCGACCACGAAGAGAAGAAGCGCATTCTCTATCAGATCGCGCAGCTCCACGAGCAGCGGCTCGACGACGTCGCGAGCGCCATCGACACCTACCAATCGGTGCTCGAGGACGACCCGGCGGACGAAGCGACGCTCGCCGCGCTCGACGCTCTCTATCAGCGTGCGGGTCGTTGGGACGAGTACGCCGACGTTTTGCGAAAGCGCATCGAGCTCACGGGCGACGACAAGACGCTCGTCGATCTCAAGTACCGGCTCGCGGGCGCCCAGCACGAGCATCTCGGCGACGACAACGGCGCACTCGAAAACTATCGCGAGATCCTGTTCATCGACGCCGATCACGAAGGCGCGCGTCTCGCGCTCGAGGGTCTACTCAGGAGCAAGAGCCTGCAGAACGAGGCGGCTGCGATCCTCGAGAACATCTACGAGTCGCGTGGTGATTGGGACAAGTTGATCGCTGCCCTCGAGATCCTCGCTGCGGCCTCCGAGGACGGTCCGCGCAAGGTCGCGCTGCTCCGCAAGATCGGCATGACCGCCGCGATGCAGCTCGGCCAGACCGATCCCGCGCTCGACGCGCTCGCGCGCGCCGTTCGCGAAGATCCGTCGAACGGCGAGGCTCGCGCGGAGCTCGAAGCCCTGGCCCAGCGTGCGAACGCCTGGGATCGACTGATCACGATCTACGGCGGCGTCGCGGAAAAGCTCGACGATCCATCGCTCGCTCGCGACTACTGGCTCAGGCTCGCGGCCATCGAGGAGCACCTCGGCAAGATCGAGCAGGCGGCGAAGAGCTACGAGAAGGTGCTCGCGATCGATCCGAGCGACGCGGACGCTCTCGCTGCGATGGATACGCTCTATCGCCGCACCGAGCGCTGGGACGATCTCGTCGGCGTGTTCCGCCGGCGCATCGAGCTCAGCGAGGACGCGGGGGTCACCGAGAGCATCTACGCGCAGATGGCGCAGGTGTACGAGGAGAAGCTCGGTAAGCCCGACGAGGCGATTCAGGCGTATCGCGAAGTGCTCGCGCTCGATCCGACGAGCCGCGTGGCGCTCGACGCGCTCGACGCGCTCTTCGCCCGGCGCGCGATGTGGCCGGAGCTCGCCGAGAATCTCGAGACCCGGCTGAACCTGGCCGAGACCGACGACGCTCAGCTCGGGCTCATGCTCAGGCTCGCGTTCTTGCGCGAGCGCGAAATGGGCCTCGTCGAAGAGGCCATCGAGGGCTACCGCCAGGTCATCGATCGCGATCCCATGAATCGCGACGCCCTCGGCGCTCTCGAACGCCTCGGGCAGGACCCGAAACACGCGCCCGCCATCGCGGAAATCCTCGAGCCACTCTACCGCTCGCACGGCGAGCATCAGAAGCTCATCGGCGTGCACGAGGTGCAGGTCGCGCGTGCCGAGGACTCGCAGCGCAAGGTCGAGCTCTTGCACCAGATGGCGTCGCTCTACGAAGACGCCGGCGGTGATCTGAACGCCGCGTTCCAGACCATGGCGCGCGCGCTCTCGGTCGATCCGGGCCATGTCGCGACGCGCGAGAACATCGATCGTCTGGCGCGCGTGACCGGACGCCTGCTCGATCTGGCGGGCGTCTACGAACAACTCGCGCAAGCCCAAAGCGATCCCGAGCTCGGCAGTCAGCTCTACTCCCTGGCAGCGCAGGTGTTCGTGGACGACGTGCCGAACGTCGAGCGCGCCATCGATCTCTATCAGCGAGTGCTCGGCATCGATGCGGCGAATCTCGCCGCGGCCGAGGCGCTTCAAGCACTATTCCAGCAGTCCGAGCGCTATGCCGACATGTCGCTCATCCTGCAGCGCAAGTCCGGCATGCTCGAGGACGTCGAGCATCAAAAGAACGCTCTCTACCAAGCGGCTCTGCTCGAGGAAGAAGTGCTCGAGCGTCCGCGCGAGGCGATCAAGGTCTACGACAAGGTTCTCGAGATCGATCCCGAGGACATCCGCACGATCGACGCGCTGGTGAAGCTCTATCTCTCGCTCCAGGCGTGGGAAGAGTTGCTCGCGACCTACACGAAGAAGGTCGACCTCGTGCTCGACCCGGGCGAGAAGAAGCTCATCCTCTATCAGGTGGGCGCCGTCTTCGAGCGCGAGCTCCGCGACGTGGGCCGCTCGATCGACACCTACCAGCGGGTGCTCGAGATCGACCCGGACGATCTCACTGCGCTCAGTCGCCTGGACGTGCTCTACCAGGCGGCGCAGAACTGGAACGATCTGCTCGGCATTCTCACTCACGAGGCCGAGCTCACGCAGGACCCGGTCGAGGCGACGAGCTACCAGTATCGAATCGCCGAGCTCTATGAGAAGCACCTCGGCGACGTCGATCGCTCGGTCGAGCTCTACCGGGAGATCTTGAACATTCTGCCCGACCACGTGCCCACGCTCGCCGCGCTCGAGGGCATCAAGAACGGCGAGCGAGCGCCGCTCGCGGCCGCTTCCGTGCTCGAGCCCGTATACGAGTCGATGGGCGAGTGGCAGAAGCTCATCAGCGTTCTCGAAGTGCAAGTGAAGGCGAGCGACGACTCGTTCGCCCGCGTGGAGCTGTTGCACCGCATTGCGCGTCTCTACGAAGAGAGCCTGCAGGATCACAGGAACGCGTTCGACACGTACGCCCGCGCCATCGGCGTCGACAGCCAGAACGAGGAGTCGCTCGGAGCGCTCGAACGGCTCGCCACGTACATTGATCGTTGGCCGGCGGTCGCGGAGCTCTACGATCGCGAGCTCGACAAGCTCACGAGCGATCCCGGGCGCTTCGTGGAGCTCGGTCTCCGCGTCGCTCAGGTGTACGAGGTGCAGCTCGAGAACGTGGAGGCGGCGATCGGACGTTTTCGCCGTGTGCTCGAGGCGGAGCCGGAAAACCAGAGCGCCGTGCGCTCCCTCGATCGCCTGTTCTCGGCGACGGAGCGCTGGGCGGATCTTGCCGGCGTTTTGCAGCGCGAGGCCGAAATCGGGCAGAGCCCCGAGGAGATCCTCGAGTTCAAGTACCGGCTCGGTCACGTCTACCAGACGCGGCTCAACGATCTCGACCAAGCCATCGCGGCCTACCGCGACGTGATCAGCGCCGCGCCCGAGCACCAGGACACCGTTCGCGCCCTCGAGGCTCTCTTCGAGAGCGGCGTGAAACAGCTCGAGATCGGGCAGATCCTCGAGCCGCTCTACCAGTCGAACTCGGAGTGGGAACGGCTGATTCGCGTTCGCGAAGCCGAGCTCGCGCACACGACCGATCCGGCCGAGCGCGTGGCCCTCTACCATCGCATCGCGGAGGACGCGGAGGAGCGTTTGCTCGACCCGGTGCTCGCGTTCAACGTGCACGTGCGCGCCATCCGCGAGGCACCGCTCGACGAGCGCACCGGCGAGGAAATCGAGCGCCTCGCCAGCATGCTCGATGGCGGCTGGGAGCCGCTCGCGAACGCTTACGCCGACGTCTTGAGCCTCGAAGGCATGGAGCCCGGGACCCAGGCCGTGATCGGCAAACGCCTTGCCCGCGTGTTCGAAGAGGAGCTCGCCGACGTCGCCAAGGCCGAGGAAACCTATCGCTACGTCCTCACGATTGCGCCGCAAGAAGCCGATGCGCTCGCTCAGCTCGACCGCATCTACGCGTCCCTCGAGCAGTGGCCGGAGCTTGCCGGCGTCCTCGAGCAGCGCGCGGTCGTCGTTCAGGACACGCACGACAAGGTCGAGCTCTATGCGCGGCTCGGGCAGGTCTACGAAGAGCGCCTCGGGCAGGTGCAGGACGCCGTGCGCGCCTACAAGCGCATCTTCGACGAGCTCGAGCCGACGAACGAGACGGCGATCGCCGCTCTCGCGCGCATCTACCAGCAGACGGAAGCTTGGGCCGAGCTCGAGCGGGTCTACGAGCGCGAGCTGCAGAACGCGTCGGGAGACGTGCAGGAAGCCGAAATCAGGGCGAAGGTCGCGCACCTTGCCGCCGAGCGACTCGGCAACGTTCCGGCGGCCGTCGAGGGCTGGAAGCGCGTGCTCGATCTCCGTGGCGAGGACCCGGAGGCGCTGCGTGCGCTTGCCGGTCTCTACGAGCAGCAGGGCCAGTGGGCCGAGCTCACCGACGTTCTCGAGCGCCACTTCGACATCGCCGAGAGCGACGAAGATCGCGTGGCGGTGCTCGTGCGCCGTGCGCGGCTCTTTGCCGAGCAGCTCGGGCGTGACAACGAAGCGCTCGAAACCTGGCAGCGCGTGCTGGACATCGATTTTTCGAACGTGACGGCGCTGCGCGCGGTCGCGAACGTGTGGCGAACGCGCAAGGACGCGAGCGAGCTCGTGGGCGCTCTCCACGCGACCATCGATCGCGCGGCGGCGTTGCTCGAAGCCGAGGAGACACGGGAGATCTACCGCGAGCTAGGGCGTACCTACGGTGGCGTTCTCGAACAGCCGTTCGAGGCAGCCGAAGCGTGGCGTCACTTGCTCGACGTCGATCCGGCCGACTTCGAGGCGATGGCGGAGCTCGAGAAGATCTACCGAGCCGAGGAGCGCTGGCCGGAGGTCGTCGACGTGAAGATGCGTCGTGCCGACGCGCTCGCCGAGACTGCCGAGAAGATCCGGGAGCTGCTCGAGGTCTCCGAGATTTGGAAGACGCAGGTCGGCGACTACGACAAGGCGACGCCGGCGTTCGAGAAGATCCTCGCCGCCGATCCGGCGCACGTCGAAGCCTTCAACGAGATCGAGAAGCTTCACACCGCCGCCGGGCGTTGGGAGCCGCTCATCGAGCTCTACCTGGGGCGCCTCGATAGCCGTGAAACTACTCAGGAAAAGAGCGATCTGCTCCGGCGCATCGCCAAGGTTTTCGAGGAGCGACTCGAGGACAAGAACCAGGCGTTCGACGCGCTCGTGAACGCGCTCTCGGAGGACTTCAGCGACGACGAAACGTCCCGCTACCTCGAGCGCATGGCGCACGCCACCGGACGCTGGAACGAGCTCATCAACACCGCGAACGCGTGGCTGAAGGAAGAGGCCGAGGGGAAGAAGAAGATCCAGCTCTGCCTGCGTCTCGGCAAGTGGTACGGCGAGGACCTCGGTCACCCGGAGTACGCGCAGCCCTACTACCAGCAGATCGTCGCGCTCGACCCGAACAACGTTCAGGTCATGCGCCAGATGGCCGCGATCCATCGCCTGGGCGCGCAATGGCAGCGCGTTGGCGAGACGCTCCAGCGTGCGCTCGACGTCGCCGTAGCGAACGACGATCGCAAGATGATCCTCGTCGATCTCGGCGAGCTGCTCGACAAGAACATGGGGCAGACCGATCAGGGCATCGAGTATTACAAGCGAGCCCTCGAGATCGACGCGAACTACGTGCCGGCGCTGTCCGCCCTCGAGCGGATCTACGACGAGCGCAACAACCACCCCGATCTCGTGCGCGTGCTCACGAGCAAGGTCATTGGACTCACCGATGCCGAGCAGGTGAGCGCGACCAAGCTCCGCATTGCCGGGCTCTACGAGCAGAGCCTCGGCGAGCCCGATCGGGCCGGCAAGGTCTACCGCGAGGTGCTCGACGTCGACCGCACGAGCTTGCCTGCTCTGCGCGGTCTCGAGCGCGTGTCGGAGGTGCTCAACGATTGGCCCGAGCTCGTCGGCATCCTCGAGCGCCAGCTCGAGGTCGTCGAAACCGAGCGCGAGCGCGTCGAGGTGCTCTTGAAGCTCGGCAAGATTCAGGAGGAGCACTTCCTCAAGTTCGACCTTGCCGCGCAGCGTTTCGAGCAAGTGCTCGAGATCTCGCCCGCCGAGGAACGCGCCTACGTCGCTCTCGAGCGTTGCTACCGCAGGCTCAAGCAGTGGCTCGACCTCATCAACGCCTACGAGCGGCACGTGAGTGAGGCGGCCGGCACCCCGGCGAAGGTGGAGATCTACGGCGCGATCGCGCAGGTGTTCGCCGACGAGGTCGGCGACGTGGATCGAGCGATCGACGCCTACCGCAACATCGTCGATCTCGACGACACGAACGTGCCGGCGCTCGACGCGCTCTCGAAGCTCTACGAGAAGCAGGGCGACGCCGCTCAGGCCATCGACGCGATGACGCGCGTCGCCGACCTCACGAGCGACGGTACGCAGCGCGTCGAGATGTACTACCGCATCGGCAAGGCGCTCGACGAGAAGCTCGGCGATCGCGTGCAGGCGCGCGAGCGCTTCGAGATGGCGCTCGATCTCGAGCCCACGCATCTTGCGACCCTGGCCGCCCTCCGGACGATTGCAATCGACGAATCCGACTGGGATCGCGCCGCTCGCTACCTCGAGCAAGAACAGGCGAACACCGCATCGCCGCGCGCCCGCGCGAAGCTCTTGGTCGAGCTCGGCAAGCTCCGCGACGAGATGCTCGGTGAGCACGACGGCGCCGTCCAAGCCTGGGAGCTCGCGATTCAGGCGGACGCTGACAGCGAAGAAGCGGCCATCCCGCTCGTCACCGAGTACGCGAACACGCAGCGCTGGAAGGAAGCCGAGCCGCTGGCCGAGATGCTCGTCAAGAAGAGCAAAGGTCGCGAGCGTTCCGAGCAGCATTCGTTCCACAAGATGCTCGGCAAGGTGCACGCGGCGCTCGGTAACTACGAGCGCGCGCTGAAGGCGTACCAGACGGCGAACCAGCTCGACGTGACGGATCAGGAGACGATCCGCGGCATCGCCGACGTTGCGTACGAGCTCAAGGATTGGCCGAGCTCGCTCACGAATTACCAGAAGGTCCTCACCTCGCTCGGAGAGGACGAGGCCGAGGCGCGTACCGACGTCTACTACCGTCTCGGTTGCATCAAGCGCGAGCAGGGCCAGCCGAAGCAGGCCATCAACAACTTCGAAAAGGCGCTCGGCCTCACCTCCGATCACCGCCCGACGCTCGAAGCGCTGGTCGATGTTTACGGCAAGGCCAAGGACTGGAAGCAGGTCTCGGCGTACAAGCGCCAGATCCTCGACAGCGTGGTCGAGGGCGAAGAGCGCTACGCCATCCTGAACGAGATCGGCGACATCTGGTCCGAGAAGGAAAAGAACCCGCACAAGGCGATCGAAGCCCTAGAAGAGGCCCAGACGCTCAAGCCGCAGGACCACGTGCTCCTGCACAAGCTCCTCGCCCTGTACCAGGCGGCCGCCGAGTGGCAGCGCATGATCGACACGCTCCAGGCCATCGCCGACCTCGAACAGCGGCCGGAGATCAAGGCTCGCTACGTCTTCACTCAAGCGCAGATCTGTCGCGACAAGCTCGAGGATCAGGATCGCGCGGTCGAGCTCTTCAACGACGCTCTCGACCTGAACCCGAGCTACCTCGAGGCGTTCGAGCGCATCAACAAGGTCCTCACGGGCCAAAAGAACTGGAAGCAGCTCGAGCGCTCGTACCGGAAGATGATTCACCGCATCGCCGGCAAGGGAAACACGGATCTAGAGCACACGCTCTGGCACCAGCTCGGTCTCATCTACCGCGATCGCTTGCAACAGCCCGACACGGCCATCGAAGCGTTCAAGATGGCGAGCGTCACGAAGCCGGACTCGGCGCAGGTGCACCAGATCTTGGCCGAGCTCTACGAGGTCAACGAGCGCTGGGACGAAGCAATCGCCGAGCAGCGGACGCTGCTCGTGCAGGATCCGCTCGCGATCGACCCGTACAAAGCCCTCTATCGCCTGTACCTCCACAAGCAGACGTACGACGAGGCCTGGTGCCTCGCGGCAGCCATGGCGTTCTTGCGCAAGGCCGACGACGAGGAGAAGCGCTTCTTCGAGGACTACCGACCGCAGGGCATCCTGCCGGTCAAGGGCCGCCTCACCGGCGAGCTCTGGAACACCTCGGTGTTCCATCCCGACGAGAACCAGCACATCTCGAAGATTTTCGAGATGATCGCGCCGGCCGCCCTGCAAGCGAAGATCGCGCAGCTCCAGTCGCAAAACAAGCTGCCGGTGCTCGACAAGCGCTTCAAGCAGGATCCGGCGACGTCGACCGTCACCTTCGCGAAGACGTTCGGCTGGGCCGCGCAAGTGCTCGGCATCCAGGCCCCCGATCTCTACGTGAGGAACGACGTACGCGGCGCGATCGTCGCGGTTCCGTCCGTGCCGCCCTCGTCGGTCGCGGGGCAGACGGTGCTCACCGGCTTCCAGCCGCAGGAGCTCACGTTCATGTGCGGCAAGCACCTCGCGCACTATCGAGGTGAGCACTACATCCGCACGCTGTTCCCGACGCAGGCGGAGCTCACCATCATGCTGTTCGCGGGCGTCATGATCGCCTCGCCGAACACGCCCATGCCGCAGGAAATGGCGGCTCAGATCCGCGCGACGGCTCAGGAGCTCGCGAAGTACATGCAGCCCGTGCAGCTCGAGGGCTTGCGCATGATGGTGAAGCGCTTCATCGACGACGGTGCCAAGGCGAACATGAAACGCTGGAACCAGGCGGTCGAGCTCACTGCTTGCCGCACCGGACTCATCGTTTCGGGTGATCTCGAGGTCGCGAAGAAGATCCTCTCGGCCGAAGAGCAGCTCCCCGGCGATCTCTCGACCGCCGACAAGATGAAGGAGCTTCTCCTTTACTTCGTGAGCGACGAGTACACCGCCGTCCGCAAAGCGCTCGGCATCGCCGTCGCCGCCTAAACGCCCGTTACGCCCAGGATTTTTTGACAGGAAGGGGGAAAGGGCGAAAGGGCAGGCAAAGAGTTTTTTGTTTTCAGAACAAAAAATCTCTCCTTGTCTGGCCTTTCTACCTTTCCACCTTCCTGTTCAATCTCCGATCGTACGGAGCGGCGCGTTGCCGTTACTTGCCGGGGACGTCGAGAACGATCCTTAGGCCGGCCACGAAATTCAGGTGCGTGGCGATGTGGGCGTCCTGATCGGGGCGCTTGTAGAACGTTCCCACGTCGAGCTCGAGAAGCGGCCCGATGCCGAAAAGCTGCGTCGGGTAGTAGTCGCCTCCGACACCGATGCGGAGCCACTCGACGCCGGCGTAGCTCGCAGAGCCGGCGCTCGATTTCACGGTGAGGCCTCGGTAGCCGAAACCGGCGACGAGCCAGGGATCGAACCGCATGCCCTGAACCAAGTGGTAGCGGATGAACGGGCCGACGGCGTAGCTCAAGCCAGTGCAGCCGTCTTGCGGGCGGGGTCCGGCGCCGCAATCGGGGTTCTGCCCGTAGCGGAGGTACTGGCCCCAAGCGCCGATGACGAGCGAGCGGCTGATGCCGAAGCCGAGATCGAGGCCCAGACCGAGGCCGTCGCCGAGGTCCGCAGCCGACACTCCTCGGGTGAAGTCCCCGAAGGGGAAGGCGTAGGCCGCGTCGGCTCCCGCCACGAAGTGTCCGCCGAGCGTGTCCTTCGCGGGGGGGACCAGCGGCGTCTCCTCACCGTCGTCGTTCGGCGTCGGGACGGGGCTCGGAGGCTCGAGCAGCGGCTTTGCCCAGGCCGTGCTCGTGAGAACGAGCACCGCGAGAACCGGGAAAGGCAAAGCGCGCATCGGGCGGCTCTTACCATCGCCGGGCTCGGTTGAGGATGTTTTCGTCGGCCGGCGGGCCTCGTTCGGGCGGCGCGCAACTCACGCTCGAGAGGGACCGACCCCATGGCGTGGCGACCGACAGGCCAAAAGACGACTCGACGGATCCGACGGTGGAAATCGAGCGCCCGGCCTCGGCGGGCCCCTGGCTGCTCGAAATCGCCTCCGCCGAGGCGACCGAGGTCGTCCCCCTCGACGAGGGAAGGGTGCTCGTCCTGGGCAGCGGGCCGCACGCCGACCTCCGCCTGAGCGATCCGACGGTGAGCGCTCGCCACTGCGAGGTACGCATCGGGCGCGGGGGCGTCGAGGTAGAAGACCTGGGCTCGAAAAACGGAGTGCGCCTCGGCTCGGCCTGTCTGCGCTCCCTGTTGTTTGCCGGTGAAGGGACGAGCTTCGTCATCGGGCACACGAGCATCACGCTTCGCAGTCGCCCCGCCGAGGACGACGCTTTGGTCGATGACGGGCCCTTCGTCCCCGGGCTCGTCGGGCGCTCGCTCGCGATGCGAAAGGTCCGGCGTGAAATCGCTCGCCATGCGCGCACGCGCGCCGCGGTACTGCTGCAGGGCGAGTCGGGTACGGGAAAAGACGTCGTCGCTCAGGCGCTCCACGCGCTGAGCGGGCGCACGGGCGCCTACGTGCCGCTCAACGCGGGCGCCTTTCCCGATACCCTCGCGGACGCCGAGCTTTTCGGGCACCGGAGGGGCGCCTACACGGGCGCGGTGACGGGGCGCGCGGGCGCTTTCGAGCTCGCTCACAAGGGGACGTTGTTCCTCGACGAGGTCGGCGAGCTCTCGCCTGCCGTGCAGGTGAAGCTCCTTCGCGTGGTGGAAGACGGCGAGGTGCGTCCCATCGGGGCGAGCGATGCGCTGCGCGTGGACGTGAGACTCGTCGCCGCGAGCTGGGCGCGGCTCGACGAGCGCGCCCGCGACGGGGCGTTCAGGGCGGACTTGTTTCACCGCCTGTCGACGGTCACGATCGAGCTACCGCCGCTCAGGAAACGAAAAAGCGATATTGCGCTTCTTTCGCGGGTGCTGCTCGCGAGGCTCGCGGACGACGTGGGTGAGAAAGAGCTCACCGGTGCCGCGCTCGCTCGCCTCCTCGAATACGCCTGGCCCGGCAACGTGCGCGAGCTCTCGGCGGTGCTCTATCGCTCGGCCGTTGCGGCCCCCGGCGCCCAGATCGAGGCGGTGCACGTCGTCTTACCCGCCGAAGCGCGTTCGCCGTCGGCGCTCACCCGCGCGACGCCCGAGCGTGCCGCCGAAATCCTGAGGGAGCACGGCGGGAACACCAGCGCGGCGGCTCGCGCGGCGGGCGTACCGCGAAGCACCTTCCGAGCCTGGCTCGCGCGCGGCGTGCCGCCGGGCGACGGTCAGAACGTGCCGAACACGGCGACCCCGCCGTCCGACGTCGTCATCCATGGCAGGACGGCGACGGAGGGACCGTCCGCTGCCTTCGCGGCTTCACCGGTTTTCGGTGCCGTCGTGAAGTAGAGGACGACGGTCGCGACCGCGGCGACTCCCGCTCCGACGCCGAGACCGATAGCGACGGTCTTGAACGTGTCGCCCTGGTCCACGTAGTCCTGATGCTTGGTGCACGCGTTCTCGTATTCGGCAATGCGGCCCGACTTTTCTTCGTTCGGCACCGCCGGCGCGTTGTTCACCTTGCTCGCAGGATCGACGCAAATCCCCTGAGTCGAGATTTCGTCCTGCTTGGCCGCCTTGTTGATCGCTTCGGCGGTCGAGTCCGCGTCGTTGTAGCGGACGCTCGAACCGATCGCGAAGCCGCCGGCGCCGAGACCGAGCAGCACCGTAGCGCCCGCCGGGATGAATCCCGCGGGGCGCGTGGTCACCCATTTGAAAAACGGCTCGCGGCCGCCGGATGACGGCTCGGCTTCGCTCGGCGTCTCGCTCGGCTCCTCTGGCGGCTTTTCCGCCGCAACCGGCGCCGCCGCCGCGGGAGCCGGAGCGGCCAGCGTGAGCTTTGCGTCCTTCTTCTCGCCCGCTGCGCCTCCGACGCTTTGCGTGGCGCTCTTGTCGCCCTTCTTCGCCTCGAGCGTGTGCGAGCCGGGATCCACGAAGATCGGGTCGGCTAGCGGAGCGATCCCTTCCGACGTGCCATCCACGAAAATCTCCGCGCCTTCGTCGGCCGTCAGTCGAATCTCCACGACGGCTGCTTTCGCCGTGGCGAGCCCCGCTTCGGCCGACTGCCGTTCGGTGGGCGAGGCGTCTCCCGCCTCGCGAAGATATTGCGAAAAATGCTTGGCGGCGTCGCGCTCGTGGCCCGAACGGACCTCGCTCTGCGCGAGGTTCAAGAGCACGGCGGGGTGCTTTTTCAGGGCGTAGGCCTGAAGGAACGCCGCGCGTGCTTTCTCGAAGTCCTTCTTGTCGAAGTAGGCGACGCCTTCCTTGAATCGCTCACGGGCGGCTGCGGTCGTCGTCGGGTCCTCGTCCGCCCGGGCAACGGGGGACGCGATGAGGCAGCCCGCGACGACGCAGGCGCCGAGGACTCGGGCCCAGAGCCTGTGCGACACGACCGACGACAGTAGGCGACTTTTACCGCTCACGGCTAGGGGCTCCGCGGCGGCTTCATGCCCGGAGGCGCTTTTTCGAGCCATCAGAAGGGCGCGTCGCGCACGATGCCGCCCGCGGCAGGCTTTGGAGCCGAGGCGGGTTTCGGAGTGGCAGGCTTCGGAGCGGGGGCGGGCTTGGGTGCGGGTGCAGCCGCGACGGGCTTCGGTTTCGGTGCAGGCTTCGGCGCGGCCACCGGTTTCGCCGGCTCCGGCTTGGCCGGCTCTGCCTTCTTCGCCGGCTCGGGCTTTTCGGGCTCGGCCTTGACCATCTCGGACGGCGCCGGGACCGGGGCGACGATCGGCGCTTCGGCCGACGGGGCGGCCGCCTGGACGGTCGGCTCGGGAGCGGGCGTGGGGGCAACCGGAGGCGGTGGGGGCTCGGGCTCGGTCTTCGGCGCCACGAGCTTGGTCTCGGGCGGAGGAGGCAGCGGCTCGTCGGAGCTCGTGCTCTTCACGACGACCATGATGCCGATGAGGGCTACGGAGATCGCCCCGGCTCCGAGACCAATCCACACCCCGAGGCCTCGCTTCGGGGGGGCGAAGTCCGGCGGCTCGAGATCGCCGCTCGGGGCCGGGGGAGCAGCTTCGACCGCCTTGAACTTCAGGATGGTCGGCGCGCTTCTCGCTTTGTGCTCGGCATCGAGCTGCGCGCGAGCCGCGGCCTCGGCGAGCTTCACGTCGTCCTTCAGTACGATGGCGGGAGCGTTTACGTCCTTCGGGATGTACTTCTCACCGACGCCGCTCGGGCTCGACTTCGGCGGCGGCTCGATCGGCTGCGTCTCTTCGAGCAGCGACGGCGCGGGGTTCGTCGGCAGCTCCCAGTCGAGATCGTCGGGAGCGTTGCTCGGCGCGGCCGCAGCAGGGGCCGGCTGCGCGGGGATGGGAGCGGCGATGCCGAGGAGCGTCTGCTTGCCGAGCGGTATCGGCTTCGGCGGATCCACTTTCGGAATGGTCGGCGGGTCGGGCTCGGTCTCCCAGCTCGGCTTGAAGCGCTCGGAAAGACGGTCGGCTTCTTCCGTGCTCAAGGGACTCGAGGCCGTTTTTCCGTCGTTCTCGGCCATAACGCGCGAAGAAGGTACCATTCTGCCCATGGTTCGTGCAACGCGCCGGCCGGGGCTCCACGAGTGACGCCTTGCTAGCTCGGCTTTTGCGCACCGCGCTAGCTTTCTCGCTCGCCCTTTTCGCTTGTGATCGAGGCGCGCCGCCTTCGCCTGCTTCGTCCGCGCGGCCCGGTACGAGCACGAGCGAGCCGCTGCCCGAGCGGAGCGAAGTCTTTCCAGCACAGTGGGATCCGAAGCTTGGAATTCACGTGACTTGAAGTCGCGG
>JADMIO011054732.1_pt1 | contig 73036 bp, 57 predicted proteins | sample 8958161 | NCBI WGS metagenome assembly JADMIO01 (sample SAMN16585339, study PRJNA669376) | soil metagenome | isolation source: Crop rotation soil | place: USA: Cullars Rotation, Alabama | collected 2011 | reverse complement strand
GCCGCGACTTCAAGTCACGTGAATTCCAAGCTTCGGATCCCACTGTGCTGGAAAGTTGGTATCAGGAAGACCGCGGTGGTGATCGCGATGAGCGCCCCGAAGATCAGGATGATGATCAGCTGGGTCGATTTGAAGATGGTGCTCTGTTCACGCGCGGTGAAGTAGTTGAGCAGCATCGCCAGCGTCAGCATGACGAACGCCAGCAAAAGGAAGATCAGCAACACGCGCTTTCGCAGCGCATCGCCGAAGGTGTTTCGGGCGATAACCCAGGTGTTCTGCATTAGCTTCCGTCCTTCGTCAACTGGTTCATCGTCCCGATGCGGCGGCCGGGCTGGCCGACTGCGCCAACGGTCTCCACGAAAATCTGCTCCAGCGTGCGCTTCAGCGGGATGACGGAGGTCACCGTCCCGCCGGAGCCGCGGATCAAGTCGATGGCGCTATTCACCGAAGCTTCGTCATTACAGGTGAGCACGGTGGTGCCGTTGTCGCCGCCGACGGTGCCCATCGCCTTAAGCTTCGCTACGGTCTCTGCGTTGAGGCCTGTCGCCGAAACGTCGGTCCGCCCTTCCGCGATCAGGTCCTCGACGCGGCCCTGCTTAACGAGCTTGCCGTAGTTGAGAATACAGATGCGGTCACACACGAGCTCTACGTCCGAGAGCTGATGGCTGGAAAGAAAGACCGTTTTCCCTTGCTGGCGAACCGACTCGATCAGGTTGCGGATCTCGATGTGCGCGACGGGGTCCAGGCCGGAGGTCGGCTCGTCGAAGATCAGCACTTTGGGATCGTTGATCAACGCCTGGGCGATCCCGATGCGCTGCATCATTCCCTTGGAGTACTGCTTGAGCTGCTTCGACTTGTCGTTCTTCAGGCCGACCAGGGCCAACAACTCGTCGACTCGCTTGGCGCGGACACTGTTGGGGATGGCGAAGAGGCGGCCGTAAAAGTCCAGCAGTTCGCCGCCGGTCAGATGGTCGTAGAAGTACGGGTTTTCCGGCAGGTAGCTCACCTGGCGCCGCATCTCCTGATCGCCGGCAGGCATTCCGAGTACTTCGGCCTTGCCGGAATCCGGAAAGATCAGGCCGAGCAGCATTTTGATGGTCGTCGTCTTCCCGGCGCCGTTCGGCCCGAGGAAGCCGAAGATCTCGCCTTCCTGGACTTCCAGGTTCAAGTTGTCGACGGCGACGACTTCGCCGCGTTGGAAGAACTTCTTGGTGAGCCCTTCCACGCGAATCGCGACGGACATAGTAGGTGATTCCTCCGTGGGTTTCCGCCCAGACCGGGCCTTCAGCCACACGGTTTTGGGGAATGAGGGACGTATTTCTGCGCTCGCCCGGCCTGGGCAGCCGAAGCGGGAGAACAGGTCTCCCACGAGCACACTCACTTCATACGCCCGCGTTTTCCGCGGAAGTTCCTAACCTGGTGAGAAGTAGCGGGAAGGAAGCCGCTTCACATTCCCGTCTTGGGCCTCACTCGATGATCCGCCACTCGTGGACGCCGGCGGAGAATCGCTCCGGGAGCTGCACTTCGATCCGCAAGGCTTCCGCTTGGACGGGATCAAAGCTAACGCGATTGTAGCGGTCCTTTTCGACGCCGTAAGCGGAGGGGTTGCTGACCTCGCGCCATTGGCCATCGACTTTCGCCAGCAACTTCCAGGACTTGGGTAGGCGGCATTCCCCGATGCCGGTGTCGTCGAACCAGTAGACTTCGACTCCGGAGACTCTCGTGGCCTTCGGGAACTCGTATTCGAGCCATTCCAACGTGCCCTTTTTCGGCCACCAGTGGAAGAATGGGTTGTCGTGATCGATGGAGCTCTTGGGTTCGAGTTGATCGTTCAGGGCCTCCCTGCCGGTGCCACCGGAGGTCCGCACTTTACTTGTGTATGCGAGAGTTGGCGCCGGGAGCGGACGCGCCGCGTTAGGATCGGCAGCGATCCACACAGCCATTTCGCCTGGGCCACGATTGGCCCACGCGTAGTAGGGAATAAGCGTCAGGGTCCGCGAACCCGACGCCTCCACCCTCGGCTTCGACGCTTCGATGACACGCCGCGCGACCCGGGCTTCGGTCGTCAGCTCGACGATTCCCCCCAGCAGATCAGGCGCTTGGACTGGTTCGATCTTCTTGTCTGCGTCGACGAGGCTCAGGACTCGGCCTTCGACATTGTCCTGCCCTTCCGCACAATAGATGAGGGGGCCGCGTTGGAAGGCCACCTTCCCGGAATCCGCAGGAACGCGAATTGCCCGCACGCGCCTCACCGGCATCGGCAGCTTCAACTCGACCACATCGCCTTGTTTCCAACTCCTGCTGACGATGGCGTAACCGTTTTCCACGCGCATCGGCAGCGCTTTTCCCGCCACGAACAGCGCAGGTGGCTTAGAGATGGGGGTGGCGAAAGAGTAGAGCGCCTGCTGGCTGCCTCCTTCACGAGCCCAACTCGGGACCCGAAGCTTCAACGCGAATCGGCCCGGCTTTGGAGACGCGATGGTCAGCTTCACATCGCCAGACCAGGGATAGCGCGTCTCTTGAACCAGTTTGAGATGGCGCTTGCCGAGCGGGATTTCCGCCGTTCCCCGGGCATACAGGTTTACGAAAATGGAGTCATCCTGCGTCGCGTACTGCATTCCAGGGATCTGCGGAAACATCCGCGCGACGTTCGGCGGGCAGCATGCGCAATCAAACCACGGCGACCGGTTTTCGCCGCGAGACTCCAGCGGGTTCGGATAGAAGAAGCGGCAGCCGTCCAACTGGACTCCGGCAAGAAAGCCGTTGTAAAGGACCCGCTCCAACTCATCGGCGTATTTGGATTCGCCGTGGAGCTGGAACATGCGCTGGTTCCACAGTGCGTAGGCAATTGCGGCGCACGTCTCCGCATACGCCGTTCGATTGGGCAGCTCGTACGGGTCGCCGAACGCCTCTCCCCCACCCCGCGAGCCAATCCCGCCGGTGATGTAGACCTTACTTCCGGCAACACTCTCCCAGAGCTTGTCGACGGCCGAAAGATATTGCGGCTCCGGCCCATACGCGGCGACATCCGCCGCGCCCGCAAACAAGTACGCCGCCCGCACCGAATGCCCAACGGCCTCCGTTTGCTTCACGAATGGCAGGTGGTCCTGCGCGTACTCGCCGTAAGAGCCGCGCCCCTCCGGCTTTCCGCGCAAATCGATGAAGAAGCGTGCCTGGTCCAGGTACTTTCGCTCGCCCGTCGCGCGGTAGAGCTTCACCAGGCCGATTTCGACTTCCGGATGCCCGCACGGGATCGTCTTCTTTCCGGGCGCGAAGACGGAGCACACCAGATCAGCGTTCTTAAGCGCGACATCCAGCAGCGAACGCTTCTTCGTCGCGGCGTAGTGCGCGGCCGCGGCTTCGTAGAGGTGGCCGGCGCAGTAGAGCTCGTGGCCCCACATCATGTCCGACCACCGCTCCGCCCGTACGACAGGTGGCGACTGCTTCGCGCCGGCCGTCCGAGTCGTGTAGAGGTAACCGTCCTTCTCCTGCGCCGCCGCGACGATACCGATGAGCTCGTCGGTCGATTTTTCCAGCCCGGGGTCCGGTTTGAGCGCCAACTCTAGAGAGGCGGCTTCCAAATACTTGTAGACGTCCGAATCGTTGAAGACGAGGCCCTGGAACTTGCCGGTCACCGTTTCGCCGCGGTTTACCTCGCCCGCGTCGACGAAGTTAGAGATCCGTCCAGTTTGCTCCAGCTCCTTGCGGATGTGTGGCAGCGTCTGGGCGCGGTTGATCTCCAGGCGCGGCGCCCAAAAGCCGTCGTTGAGCTGGACAGAGGCTGGCGCGACGGCCTGAACCGGGTAGCCGGCTTTCTTCGAAGGCACCCCGCGCTCCCCGGCGCCCGCCGCAGCGGCGATTAGACACGAAAGCAAGACAACCCAGCGCATCGCACCCTCCCGGGAGCCTTCAGAAGGCTCACGGGAATCCTAACACCGCCGGCACTACTTGGACTTGCGAGCGGTCTTCGCCGCTGTCTTTGGCGCGGTCTTCGTGGTGCTGCGTGCCGCGGAGGTGGCGCGGGCGCCGCCACGCGCCGGTTTGGCCTTCTTTTCAACGGGAGGGTTGGTCGGGCAGTCGGCGTTGGTGCATTTCCAGCCCTGGCTCTTGCCGCGGAACATCTTTTCGTACATCGGGTATTCGCACGTTTCGCATTTGTGCTCAGGGTCGGGCTTGCCCCAGGAAACGTACTCGCACTTCGGTTTTGAGGTGAAGTTGGAGCAGCCGTAGAAAACGGTGCCTCGCCAGGAGCGCTTCGCGGTGACGGTGCCGTCGCAGTTCGGGCGCGGGCAGGGCATCGAGAAGTCGGGATCCGGCGGGGCCAGCGTCTTCTTCTTGGGATCGACGATGGTTTTGCACTCCGGATAGCCCGTGCAACCCCAAAACGCTCCGAAGCGGCCGACGCGTTTCTGCATCGGCTTGCCACAATTCGGACATTCGGTGGGCGCGTCTTCGTCCGCGTCGTCCGAGACAGCGGCGCTCGCCTCCGCGTTCGGCGGTGTGCCTCCGGCGACGATGGCAGCAAGGACGCTGAGGCGGCCGTGAGCATTGCGCGTCGGGCGCGGTACGCCGCTGTAGCGCTGAATCGCCTCGCCGGCGGCAGCGTCCCCGATCAGGCGGACGAGCTCGTCGCGATACTCAGCGTGGAGAAGCTCCAAGCCTTTGCCTTCCGGAAGCTCGCTGAGCTGAAGGGTGTTCTTGCAGCCTGGATAGCCAGAACAGCCGAGGAACCGGCCGAGTTTGCTCATCCGGAGGACCATCGGCTTGCCGCACAACGGGCAATCGACTCCCGTAGGGCGAGCTTCGACTTTCCCACGCTCCATTTCGCTCTCGGCGCGGGCGAGGGCGTGGGTGAACGGGCCGTAAAACTCGTTCAGCACGTCGACCCATTGACGCGATCCTTCCGCCACGTCATCGAGTTCCTGCTCGACGTTCGCGGTGAAGTCCGAGTTGACGATATTCGGGAAGTGCTTGACGAGCTGATCGTTGACGCGACTGCCGAGATCCGTCGGAGAGAAACGCTTTTCCTTCAGCTCGACATACTCGCGATCGATGATCGTCGACATGATCTGCGCATAGGTCGACGGGCGGCCGATGCCCTTTTCCTCCAGCGCGCGGACGAGCGTCGCTTCCGTAAAGCGGGGCGGCGGTTCGGTGAAGTGCTGGTCCGGATTGAGCCCTAACAGATTCAGCAAGTCTCCCGCGTTCAGCGAGGGAATACGGCGGCCTTCTTCGGCGTCTTCTTCCTGCTCCTCGGCGTTGCGGTCGTCGCGGCCTTCCATATAGACCGCCATGAAGCCTTCGAATTTGACGACTCGGCCGGTCGCGCGGAAGAGCATGTCCTCGACGGTGATGTCGATGGTCGTTACGTCGAAAACTGCCGCTTCCATCTGGCTGGCGAGGAAGCGCTGCCACACGAGCTGGTAGAGGCGGAACTGATCCGACGTCAGATGCTCCCTGAGTCGGTCGGGAGTGCGGAAAACGGACGTCGGGCGGATGGCTTCGTGCGCTTCCTGCGCGCCTTTGCCAGATTTGTAAGTCCTTGGCGTTGGCGTATTGAACGCGTCGCCGTATTGCCGGCTGATGAAGTTTCGAGCCTCGGCCTGCGCCTCGTTAGCGACGTTGGTCGAGTCCGTCCTCATATAAGTAATGAGTCCGACGTGACCGTCCGCCCCCAGCTCGACGCCCTCGTAAAGCTGCTGGGCCACCTGCATCGTCCGCCGCGCGTTGAAGCCGAGTTTACGCGCCGCTTCCTGCTGGATGGTGCTGGTAATGAACGGCGCGGACGGATTCCGCCTCTGCTCCCGGCGCTTGACTTCCGCGACCTTCCACTCGTTGAACTGCTCGTCCACGAGAGGGCGCGCTTCCCACTCTCCTTCGCTTACCTCAACCAGCTCATGGCCGAGCTGTTCGAGGATGCTTCGCAGCGAATCGCTGTGGCCGAGCTCCGGTTTCTTGCCGCCGATCTGGTGCAGACGCGCCTCGAAAGGGAACTCCTGGCCCCGCGGGGTCAGACGCGCCCGCAGCGACCAGTATTCGTCCGTGACGAAGCTCTTGATCTCGCGCTCTCGCTCCACCACGAGGCGGACGGCGACGCTCTGGACGCGCCCGGCCGAGAGGTTCTTCTGAACTTTCTTCCAGAGCAGCGGGCTGATCTTGTAGCCGACGAGACGGTCCAGCACGCGTCGGGCCTGCTGGGCGTTGACTCGCTCCATGTTGATGGTGTGCGGGTTCGCCAGCGCGTCGTTGACGGCCGTCTTCGTGATCTCGTGGAACTCGATCCGGCGCGGATTCTTGACGCCGAGCGCCTCGGCGAGGTGCCAGGCGATAGCTTCGCCTTCGCGGTCAGGGTCGGAGGCGAGGTAGACGTTCTCCGCGTCCTTGGCCAGCTTCTTCAGCTCCGAAACGACGGAGCGGCGATCAGGGATGATCTCGTAGGTGGGCTCGAAGTTGTTGTCGGGATCGACGTTGAGCTTGCTCTTCGGGAGGTCGCGCACATGGCCCATCGAGGCGCGGACCTCGTAGTTGCCGGAGAGGAACGAGGAGAGCGTCCGCGTCTTCGCCGGTGACTCGACGATGATCAGGTCTTTGCCTTTAGCCATACCGCTCCCCTTGCCTTTGACGCCGCGGCTGATGCCTAGCCACGGCGCGTAATTATAGGCAGGGGTCTAAGGGGCGTCAATTCAGTATTGAGCATTTGGCGTTGGGCTTTAGGCGTAAGGGGCTACGGTTCGGGTCCGAAGAGGGTCGTGCCCGGGCGAAGGTAGCGGGCCAGAGCTTCATCGTTGACTTCCAGGCCGAGACCGGGTTTGTCGCTGAGAACGAGGTGGCCGTTTTGGATGATGGGTTGGTCTTGGATCGTTAGCTCGTCCCAGCCTTCGTAGTCGTTCCAGTGCCATTCGAGGATGAGGAAGTTGGGAATCGTCGCGCAGACGTGGGCGGAGGCCATCGTGCCGAGGGGGCCGCAGACGTTGTGCGGGGCGAAGGGGATGTAGTAGACCTCCGCCATATTCGCGATCTTGCGGCATTCGGAGAGGCCGCCGCATTTGGGGATGTCCGGCATGATAATGTCGACGGCTTGCTGCTCCAGCATCTCGCGGAAGCCCCAGCGGAGGTAGAGGTTCTCGCCGGCGCAGATGGGGACGGGGGAGCAGCGCTTGACCTCGCGCATGGCGGGGATGTTTTCCGGCGGGACCGGCTCTTCCAGCCACATCAGCTTGAACGGCTCCATCGCCCGCGCGACGGCGATGCCGGAGACCGTGTCGTAACGGCCATGCATGTCGATACAGAGATCGACCTTCGGACCTACCGCCTCGCGGACGGCGGCGACGCGCTCGACCATCCACTCAACCTCTGCGGGGGAGGCGTGCCAGTTCCAGGCGTCCGTGCGGTGGCCGGCGTGCTTCTCGTCGACGTCGAACTTGAGGGCGTCGAAGCCAAGGGCGAGCATCTGTTTTGCGCGGCGGGCGTAGGCTTCGGGGGTGAAGTCGGCCCCGGCGTGGCAGTCGCAGTAGAGGCGGACTCGGTCGCGGAATTTGCCGCCTAGGAGCTGGTAGACGGGCGCGCCATAGGCCTTACCGGTCAGATCCCACAGCGCGATCTCGATGCCCGTCATCGCGGTGACGGTCGCGCCGGCCAGGGCGCCGTTGAAGACGTGGGCGCGGCGCATCTTCTCGTAAAGCGCATCGACGCTGCGCGGGTCCTCACCGATGAGGAGCTCCTTCATGCCGTGGATGATCTGGGGGCAGCCGTCCGTCCCGTGGATACACTCTCCGTTGCCGATTAGGCCCTCGTCCGTGTAGATGCGGACGTAGGTGGAGTAGCCGTGGCCCTTGATCTGGGCGGTGCGAACATCCGTGATTTTCATTGCTTGCCTCTGCGTTGATGCAACGCTTCCATCGCAACGCGATGGCGTTCCCATCGCTCTTTTAACTCTGCCCCACGGCCCGCCGGCTCCGGCAACGTGATCCCGAACGCTTCGGGAGAGATGCCGTATTCCCACTCCACGTACCAGTGGACCGACTCCACGGTTGCTCTTACCGAAGAATCTTGCGGCCGATCGCCATACCAAGAGCGGAGAAAGGCAGAATCACCGGGTAGAAGGCGGACCAACTGAAGCCGGTCCGGCATCTCTCTCGGATTCCGGTTCAGTGCTAAGAACACGCCGGTCCGCTCTGATCCAGACGGCAGGTCGAGAAACTCGCCTGGCACCACATGAAGCCGGCCAAACTCCGCCGCAAGTTCGAAGAAGCGCTCTAATGCCTCTTCGTTCGAGCCTTCGCGTTCTAATAGACCTCGCGCCCAACCACACGACCAACCTCTATTCCCATGCGTTGAACAAAGCCACCCAAAAAACTGAGCGAACCTCGGAGAATCACCGGGTTCCTCGATCCCGTTCAGGTGAAGTGCAGCGGTGTAGCCAGTCAGGTACTGTTCCAAGTTGAGGATGTCTCGGTCCCCGATGTACATCTCCAGCCGTTCGCGAATCTGCTCCAGGTGCTCGTAGACGTTTCGCGGATGGGTCATCTGATCAACTCCGCTCTGCCTCACGCCGGTACTCTTCCTGTTTCTCCGGAATGGGCGGGTAGTAATCGAAGACGGAGCCGCCGGCGTCGATTTTGGCGCGGATCCAGAGCTCCATGCGCTCCTTTTCGGGGCCATGTTCGGCAACGTATTCGGCGCGGTCTAGCGGCATCGCCAGGACGCCTTCGTCGTCGGCGAGGAGGATGTCGCCGGGGAGGACCTGGACGCCGGCCATGTGGATTGGAAGGTCCCAATCCACCGCGAGGACTTCCTTGTTGTTCGCGCCGGGATGCGAGCCGGCGCAGAAGACCGGCAAGCCAACGCTTTTCACGAACGGCGTATCGCGGACGCAGCCGTGGATGACGGCGGCAACGGCTCCCTGGGCCTTGATGCGGGTCGTCAGGATGTCGCCGATGATGCCGGTGCTGCGGATGCCCTGGGCGTCGGCGCAGTAGATGTCGCCTTGCTTTAGGTGCTCGATGCAAACGATCTCGGCGGAGGTCCGGCGCCGTTCCAGCATCGCGAGGCGGGAGGCCTCGTCCTTGGGGAAGGCTTCGGGCTCGCGACGCGGGAGGTAGCGGACGGTCCGCGCGCGTCCGACCAGCCGTTTGCCCAGGCCGAGCTCTTGCAGGGGCAGGAGGCCCTGCATATACGTGTTTCGCCAGCCTTGCTCGAAGAGCATGTGGAAGGCGGTCGCGGTACTTACCTGAGCAAGGCGATCGCGAACGGCGTCGAGGCGGCGGGATTCGTCCGGCCCCCACTTCAGCTGTGACATCGTTTTCTCCGGCGTGATTGCGCTACTGCTCTTTGGACGGTTCGGCGTCAGATGGGTCTGCCCTCCTCTGCTCTATAGATGACTGCCCGCGCGCGGGTTGGGCACGGTGAAGGATTCTCCGACTTCTAACCCAGGCATTCCATCGACTTGGATCCGAACGTGTTCACCGCCACGAGGATAGTTGGTCACGACGAAGGGGAAAACCATTTCGTCGTGCGCTTGAAGATAGTCGCTGCAACGAACGATCTCTTCCATCTGATTGCCCGACCCATCCGAGAGTTTGACCGTCAGCATTGCCGCCGGTCCGAACATCGTCGTCGCACGACCCCAATGCTGCCACACGACCAGGTCTCCAGGCTGTGCCCACTTGCTCCGCAGTACGGCCCCGCCACACAACTCCGCTAGAACAGGATTCGCCCGGGCCATCAGCTTCTGCCAGTGGTTACCGAGAATCAATGGCTCGGTTCCGGCAGTGACGCGAATGATTGCGCCACGTGTTTCGAGAGCTTTGCGCTCCTCGGGATCAATCTGCGAACCCTGTAGAAAGGCCTGCCCAGTAAGCCCTGTAATCGCCAGCATAATGAGGAGTGGCACGATGCGAGCGATGAAAGGAAGTTTGGTGCGCTTCAGAACTTCCTCGTTGTAAATGGGCATTCCGATGTCCGGCGGGTGACGTCATTAATACCGTGGCGACGGCCCCAGACGATTGCACTTGCCTTCACTTTTTCTCAGATGAGGCTGGCTTACGGAACATCAGAAACTGTTGGCATCGGTCGCGGAGGAACGATCGCTGCCGCTCCGGCATCGGCGTCCTCTCGGAACGGCGCTCGACGTGCTCCCAGACGGCGTCCACGAGGCGTTGGCGTTCGGCCGGGGATAGGTTATGGAGTTCGGCTAACCCCATCGATGAGAAGGACTCCTAACGGTAGTGTACACTCGCCGGGGGCACATCGTCAGTTGCGTTCGACTCGGAGTTACCGTTCTTTGGGAGGCTCGCCGTGAAGCGTAGTGGGAGCATGCGGAGCGGCTCGGACGAGCGCACCGGCTTCATCCGCAACATCCTGTTCGCGCTGCCGGACGACCGGAGGGGCTTTCCGTTCGACATTCCGGCGTTCAAGGAGTTGCACTCGCTGGACCTGCACCCCAAGGTGACGTTCTTTGCCGGTGAGAACGGCTCCGGCAAGTCGACGCTGCTGGAGGGAATTGCTCAGGCGGCGGGATTCGATAAGGAAGGCGGGAGCAAGAACTTCAATCGTCTGGAGCGGGAGCCCTGGTCGGAGTTAGGCCGATGCATGGAGTTGGAACCGTGGCTGCGAAAGGAGAAGGACGGCTTCTTCCTGCGCGCGGAGAGCTTCTTCAACGTCGCGACACGCATCGACGAGCTGGGCATCCCGCTGAAGTACTACGGCGGCAAATCGCCGCACGAGCAGTCGCACGGGGAGTCGTTTCTGGCGCTGGCGGCGAACCGGTTCGCCGGAGAAGGGCTCTATCTGTTGGATGAACCGGAGGCGGCGCTTTCGCCGGCGCGGCAATTGTCGTTCCTGCGGATCATGCACCTGTTGATCGAGGGGATGAGCAGCCAGTTCATCATAAGCACCCATTCGCCGATCCTGATGGCGTATCCGGAAGCGTGGATCTACCACTTCACCGAGGACGGCCTCACGCGCATTGAGTACGAGGAAACGGAGCACTTCCGCTTCACGCGGGATTTCTTGAATAACCGCGAGGCGTTCCTCCACCGCTTGTTCCAGGATTGATCAGATTTCCACGGATAAGGCTCACGCCGGCAGTGGCTTCGGCGTTGACAACTCATAACTACTGAGTTATGGTTTGACCGTGAGCGCACCCGCCGATAACTTGTTCCGCAGTCTCGCCGACCCAACGCGCCGGGCCCTTTTCGAGAGCTTGGCACGCGAGGGGGAGCAGACCGTCCACGCGTTGACGGAGCGCGCCGGCGTGTCGCAGCCGGCTGTGTCGAAGCACCTGGGGGTGTTGAAGCAGGCCGGGTTGGTGATCGACCGGCCGAAGGGGCGGGAGGTCCACTACCGGATCAAACCGGAGGGCCTCGCGCCGTTGATCGACTGGATGCGCCATTATGACGCTTTCTGGAACGAACGCTTCGACCGACTCGAAGCGCTATTGGAGACGATGCCTGATGAGTAGTCCTGCTGCTGAGCCCCGCACGCTGGTGATCGAGCGGGTGCTGCCGCATTCGCCGAAGAAGATCTGGCGTGCGTTGACGGAAACCGATCTTCTCGCGCAGTGGATCTGGAGCAACGACTTCGAGGCGACTCCCGGCCGGCCGTTCCAGTTCCGCACCGATCCGATGCCGCCCCACTGGAATGGCATCGTCGACGGAGAGGTGCGGGATGTCGAGCCGGAGCGGAAGCTGGTCTACACCTGGGCGTCGGGTGGCATCGAATTCCTGGTCGAATGGACGCTGGCGGAAGGCGCGGGCGGCACTGCGGTCCGGATGCAACTGAGCGGCTCCCCGGAGCTACCCGAACAGGCATGGGCCGGCGCTACTTACGGGTGGCAGCGGTTTTATGGCCAGCTCGAGCAGTTCGCGCCAACGTTGGATTAGGAGACGGTCATGCTTTGCGAGGCGTTCTTTGCGGAGATGGAGCGGAAGTTCAGCGGATAGATCCCCGGTAACCGTCGGCCGTCCCATCCGTCTTGTGGTTCGATGAAGAAGGCCGCTGGTAATCGATTCCTGTTGCGCGTGGCGAAGACGACGCTCCTCGCGGCGGGAATCGCGCTGTTCGTCTGGTATTTCTGGCTGGACCACCCGATGGGGAGCGGTCCAGCCGGTCCGGACGTGCCGCGAGAGGCGTTCGCGCGGGTGTGGTCGCAGCGTCCGGTCCGGTTGCTCGGGATGGGCGACAGCGTGACGGCCGGCTTCGGCGCCTCGCCGGGCCTCAACTACGTCGAGCGTTTGGCTGTGAATCCGCCAGACGAGTTTCCGGAAATGAAGGGCCTTTGCCTCAAGGCCGTATTGCCGAACCTGCACGTCGAGAACCGCGCCGTTTCCGGCTCGATCTCCCTCCAGCACGAAGACCGGCTCCTGCGCCGGATCAAGCCGTTCCCGCGATCGGAATTCGGCGTAGTGGTGATGACGACGGGCGGGAACGACATCATCCACAATTACGGTCACTCGCCACCCGAGGAAGGGGCGATGTACGGCGCGACGTGGGACCAAGCGCAGCCCTGGATCGCGAACTTCGAGAGCCGGCTGGACCGGATGATCGCGCGAATCCGGGTGTTGTTCCCGGGTGGACGGGAGATCTTCCTCGCCACCATCTACGATCCGACCGACGGCGCCGGCACCGCCATCTCCGTCGGATTGCCGTCGTGGCGTGATGGGCTGCGGATCCACACCGCCTACAACGACGTCATCGCCCGCTGTGCCGAAAAGCATCCGGATGTGCGCCTGGTCGATATCCATGGCGCAATGCTGGGCCACGGCATCTACAGCCGCCAATTCTGGAACCGCCATTACGACGCCCAAGACCCCAACTACTGGTTCTACGCCAACTTCGAAGACCCCAACGACCGCGGCTACGACGCCATCCGCCGCGTCTTCCTTAACGAAATGGCTGCAGTCCTTCCAGAGGCGTTGAAGCGCTCGGACCCTTAACCCGAGGTCCGATGGCTACAGACGGCCGAGCAGCGCATCAGCCTTCTCGTCGAACAGCTTCCGCCATTCGGGGGCGACGAGCGTGTCGCAGTCTTCCTGCGCGAAGCCGGTGTTGTTGAGCTGCTTCTCGTTCGGCGAGTAATAGATGTAGCCGTTCGTGTAACCCGCGACGAAGGTGAAGGGGCCCTTCGCGCGCTTCTTGATGCTCTGGCCGATCTCGGTGGTCAACTCTCCGGGAAAGGTCACCAGCTCGAAGTCCCCCACCCGCAAGGCGGCGACTTCCACGTCCAAGGTCTTCTTACCGGCGGCGAGATGCTGTTTTTGGTGCATCTTCAGCAGGTCCAGGTTCGTGTTGAGGCGGGTCAGCTGCTCCATGGTCCGAACGTTCTGTAGGTAGGCCGCCATATTCTCGCGATTGACCTTGTCGAGCTTTTCCATGCCGTCCTTTTCGATCGCTTTTTCGCGAAGGTAGCGATGGGAGTAGTAGCTCGGATACTCGGGAGAGACCGAGTATTGGACGTACATTGGGAGGAAGGTTTTGAACGTCAGGCTCGTGCCCTGGAGTGACTTCAACAGCCGTTCGCGCTCCGCCTCGACTTTGGCGATGCGCGCTTCGACGTTGGTGCTGCGGGGGAGAGTCAGCGGCTCGTTGAGGACCTTTAGCTCGGTTTTCTCGCCCGTGCGGATCTTGCGGACGCCGCGCATTGCGCTAAGGCCGAGAAGGTTGCCCAGCGTTTCGGCGTCGCGCGGGTTGTGGACGTCTTTGTACTGCACCGGGTTGACGTCGCCGGCGCAGCCCTGGACGAAGAAGGCCATCGACCCCTCACCCAGGCTCTCCTCGATCACCTGGGAGGCGAAGGCGGGGAAGTCCGCTGTGTTTTTGCCGTTCGGAACGCCCCCGATCGGGTGGCAGGCGAAGTTGTAGACGACCGCCAACGTGCTCCCGTCTTTGCGGTCCAGACGCAGCAGCCCGATCTCCGGATCGACGGGTCCGATGCCCGCCACCTCGTCATCGAACGGCATCGCGTAGGCGTGGCGGACGTCGCCCTCGCTGCCATCCTTCAGCAATAGCCGCCGGTTCTCGGAGATGCGGTTCTCCGACCCACGTCCCGCCCCCGCGCGCACGGGGACCATCTTCGCCGCCGCTTCCTTGACGGCTCGGAACGCACGCTCCTCGATATCGCCTGCGACGATCCCGTGACAATGGCTGGTGTTGACGATCACGCTCCCTGGCTCGATTCCCAGCTCCCGCTTAAGCCGCGCGCGGAAGTTGCCTAGGAACTCGTTCTTGATGTAGCCGATCTCGCCGAGAGAGACGGCGTCGATGGTCACAAGAACGGCCGTCGTCCCGCCCTGCTTCAGGACCAGCGCTTTGGCATACAGCGGATCGTTGGTCGGCGTGTCCGGGTGCGTGATGTCGGCTTTGGCGACACCGGCCGTCAACGCGGGAGCGTCGGCGCCGAGGAGAGGCAGCATCGCGACGGAGGCGGCGATCAATAACGCTGCGGGCAGGACGAATGACCGGGCTAGGTTAGTGGAGCGAAGAAGTCGGGCGCGCACGGGGACCTCCGGGGTGGAGTGAGCGAATCTGACCCTTCGTTCACTCCCCGGATGTCACGTTTCCTGGCTGTGACTTCGTTTCCACTGCTGGTTCGGAGAAGGACACAGAGCGACTGAGGTCCTCGTCCTCTCCGGTACCGCCGGGTTTGCCGTCTTTGCCATAACTCATCACCTCGAACGGTTCGCCGCTCGGGCCGGGAGAGGTGTAGCGATAAGGTCTTCCCCATTCGTCGGCAGGAATGCTTTGCGTCTCCGACAGGTAGGGTCCGTCCCAATTCGCAGCCAAAGGAGGCCGCTTAGGTGGACGGATCAGAGCGTCGAGGCCTTGCTCGCGGGTCGGCGGCGCGCCATTGTCGTGCGTATACGTCTCGATCGCAGTGGCCAATGCAGCGAGTTGTGATACGGTCGGGGCCGGGTGGCTGATGGGCCGCCGCATCTCCTCGACGCGGATCCAGATCTGCATGACCCCATACAGCAGCCAGAATCCGACGAACACGCGGATTCCGACGCTGTAAACCCACTTCGGGATCTTCCGCATGGCTTACTGGGAAGGCCGGGTTTCGGCCACGACCCGGAAACCAACGATCATGCTCCCGTACTCGGGCTGAAGCTTGCGCCGCACCGTCATCCGAGCACTGTAGGGTCGCGAGGTCTGCCAGCTATTGCCGCGGACTATTCTCCGGAGAGGCATGTCGAACTGCGGCACCTCCGGCGGGCCTTTGGGGTCAACCGGACGGCTCCTCTGATAGTAGCTGGACGAATAGAGGTCCGAGCACCACTCCGAGACGTTGCCTTCCATATCGAGAAGCTTGAAAGCGTTGGGCGCAAAGCTCCCGACAGGCGCGATCTCGCCGTACTTGTCGTCGTACTCACCGAACTCGGTCGTGAAGACTTGCTGCGGCCGCTTGGTTGTCGTCACCGCTGCGTGGTCGCCAAGGTTGCCAACTTCTTTAGTCGGAAGGTCGTTGCCCCACGGGAATAGCACGCGCTTCGTGTCGTCGCATTTGTCGGGAGTGTTGGGATCGATGCCGGTGCGGCCTGCTGCGGCGGCGTATTCCCACTCCGCCTCGGACGGCAATCGGGCGCCACTCCATTTGCAATACTCCTGGGCAAGGTCCCAGGAGACGTTAGTCACCGGCCAGTCTTCGTTCTTGGCCCAGAAGATGGGCTGCTCCGGCATCTTCCGCTCGGTGTCCTGGCAGAACTTGCGGAATTGGGCGACGGTCACTTCCGTCCGGCCCATCCAGAAACCGGCGCTGAGTTTGACTTTGTGTTTCGGCCCTTCTTCGCCGGTGGGCAGCGGCTTTTCCTTATCCGGCCAGGCATGGGCTTGCCAGATGCGATCCAGATCCGCGGTATCGACGCCCATCCAGAACTCACCGGAGGGGACGTAGACCATCTCAACCCCCGTCTTGGTCTCCGTGCGAAGGTCGCCGGATTTCGGCGCGGCGGGTTCTGCCTTGACGAAAGGCGTGCTGGCTATCCCTGCCAGGAGGATCGCTGGGGCAAGCCAGCTGAGGCGCGGGATCAGTCGAGCAAAAGCGTGGAAGTGACGCATCGTGGACTCCTGTGTAGAGTTCGCGGAAGACTGCGTTACCGGGGGTCGCGAGAAGCGCTCGATTATTGATGGTGTTGTTTCGCGTACCATACGGTTTACCCTAACCCGTCAACCTTCAGACAAACAAGCGCTCATTGAGATAGGGCGTCATTGAGGCGGGAGATAGTCCACCACCACCCGAAAACCGAGGATCATGCTTCCCTTGGCTCTGGCGGTCTTGTCGGTGCTCTCCGGGAAGGCCCCCCGGCGTTGGGTGATGCGAAAATACCACGGTATGTCGGAGGACCAGTTCGCGCCGCGGAACACGCGCCGGTCCGGCTTGTCGAACTGTGGAACCTCGGGCGGGCCCTTCGGATCCACGGGCCGGCTGCGCTTGTAGTAGCTGGTGGAGAAGAAATCTGAACACCACTCCGAAACATTTCCCTCCATGTCGAAAAGCTTGTAAGGATTTGGCGGAAAGCTACCGACGGGAGCGACTTCGCCAAATTTGTCATCGTAATCGCCGAGTCGGGTAGTGGTGCGTTGCTTGATCAGCTTCGTCTGAGTGGCGGCCACATCCAAAAGATTGCCGGTGATTTTCGAGAGGTCATTCCCCCAGAAGAACAGCGCGCGTTTGGAATCGTCGCATTTATCCGGGTTCTGTGGATCGATGCCCGTGCGTCCTGCGGCGGCGGCGTACTCCCACTCCGCCTCGGTAGGCAATCGTGCGCCCGCCCATTTGCAGTAATCCTGGGCTTCATACCACGAGATGTTGGTAACGGGTGTGTTGTCGTCGGTCTTACCTTTGTAGAAGTAGGGCTGCTCCGGAAACTCGCGCTCGGTGTCTTCGCAGAATCTGCGGTATTGGCCGACGGTCACTTCCGTTTGTCCCATCCAGTAGCCCCATCTGAGCTTGATCTTGTGCTTCGGCGACTCTTCCATAGGGAGCGGCGGGAGCGGCTTTTCGCTATCGGGCCATTTGTGGTCCTTCCACGCCCGGTCGATCTCTTCTTTGTCGGAGCCCATCCAGAACTCTCCGGCCGGGATATAGACCAACTCCGCGCCGGTTTTCGGATGCTTACGGACGTCCAACGCTGCCGGGCCCGAAGGCGGCACGGGCTCGCCGAAATCCTTGTTCGGATCGGTACTGACAAAGAGGAACTCGCCTTCCGTGTTCCCATAGTTGCCGAACTGCGGCGTCTGCTTCCCGGCCGTCAGGTTTCCGACCGCCACCTTCATTGAGGCGCCGACTTCTGAGGCGAGAGTCACCTGGTCCGGCTGTGCCGCTCGCGCCCGCAGATCCTCCAGCAGCTTGAAGGTGAAGACGCCGTGACCCAGCTTCGGGTCCTCGAACGCTTCCTCATCCTTACTACCGGCCGTCAGCACCTGCATCGCGGGCCGGTTGAGGTAGCCGGCGATAACGGCGGGATTAGGCCGTTCCGTCAGTGCGCGGCTCTTTGCCAGAAGGCCGCCGTAGCAGGCGTCGGCAAGGATCAGGGAGTGTTTTGCCGGGCACTGGGTGACGTAACTCCAGATGGAGTCCATCTTGACGCAGGTCCGGACGTAGGCCTCGGCATCCTCCGGCTTTTCCAGATCGATCTTCGCGTCATGCGGAATCAGGAAGCCCATATCGCCGCCGGTCGGAGCCTTGACCGTCTGGCCATGACCGGAGAAGTAGAACAGGACACGGTCATCCTTGCCGATCTTCTTAGCGTCGGTCCAACTGGCTAGCGCGTCGTCGATGGACTTTTTCGTCGCCTTCTCGTTGATGAGAGTCACGACGTTGTCCGGCAGAAAGCCGTAATTGCCGATCAGGACCTCGCGCATCTCGAGCGCGTCCCGTTCCGGATACTCCAGCCAGCGGTCTTTCGGCAGATTGGCATAGCGCCCAACGCCGATGAGGATGGCGTAGGAGTTCGTGTAGACCGTCTTGTCCTGCAACGGCCCGGACTTCGGCTTGACGACAAGTCCTTTCTTGCCCTGTGCCAGTCCCGACTGGACCAACCCGACCGTCGCGGTCAACGCCAGCGCCAGAACTCCCGCGAACGCTCGATTCATTTTTGGAGGATGCTCCGCATCGGTATTGGGTGTTGGGTGTTGGGTGTTGGGTGTTCGATGAACGGATGCAGCCTTACACGCCTGAACCATTCTCCCTAACACCTAACACCCAACACCTGAACCGCGTTTGTGAAACCGGTCACACCTAGGCCAGGATCTCGCGGATGACCTTACCGTAAACGTCGGTCAGCGTTTCCTCGCGGCCTTGATGGAAGTAGGAAAGCTCTTCGTGATCCAGGCCGAGGAGGTCGAGGATCGTTGCGTGGAGGTCATGCATGTGGGCCTTGTCGACGGTCGCCGCGAACCCGAACTCGTCCGTTTCTCCGTAGCTGGTTCCACCTTTGACGCCGGCGCCCGCGAACCACCAGGTGAAGCCGTAGGGGTTGTGGTTCCGTCCTGGCGCGCCGACGCCTTCAGCGAACGGCATCCGTCCGAACTCGCCGCCCCAGACGACCAACGTGTCCTTCAACATTCCCCGCTGCTCCAGGTCCGTCAGCAGCGCCCCGATGGGTTGGTCGATCTCGGAGCCGTGACGGCCGTGGTTCTTTTCGACGGACTCGTGCGCATCCCACGTCTCTTCCAGGTGGCCGCCGCCGGAGTAGAGCTGGACGAACCGCACGCCCCGCTCCACCAGCCGGCGGGCGATGAGGCAGTTGCGGCCGAATTCGGCGGTCGGTTCTTTGCCGACACCGTAGGCCTCGAGGGTATGGGCGCTTTCCTTCTTCAGGTCGACGGCCTCGGGGACTTCCGTCTGCATCCGGAAGGCAAGCTCGTAGCTCTGGATGCGCGCGGCGAGTTCCTGACCGCCTTTGCGCTGGTCCATGTGCTCCTGGTTGATCGCGGCCAGCAGGTCGAGCTCTTTCCGCTGCTGCTTCGGATCGATCGGCGAGTGCAGGTCGAGAACGGGATCGCCCATCGGTCGGAAGAGCGTGCCCTGATACGAGCTGGGCATGAACCCGGAGGACCAGTTCGGCTGCCCGCTAATCGGCCCGCCGCGCTTATCCAGGATGACGACGTACGCCGGAAGGTTCTGGTTCTCCGTCCCCAGGCCGTAAACCGCCCAACTGCCCACCGCCGGACGTCCGATGAACACCGATCCCGTGTTCATCCCGATCAGCGCCGAGCCGTGGGCGTGCGAATCCGTCTGGCACGAGCGGACCAGCGCGATCTTGTCCGCGTGCTCCCGGACTTGCGGGAAGTAGTCCGAAATCATCAATCCTGACTTGCCGCCGGGACGGAACTCGCGCCAGGCCGGGGTCAGGAAGCCCTTCTTGCGTCCGCCGGAGTTGGTGTATTTGAAGCTCGGCGGAAGTTCCTGGCCCGCGTACTTCTTCAGTTCCGGCTTGTAGTCGAAGGTGTCGATGTGGCTGGGGGCGCCGTTCATCGTCAAGAAAATGACGCTCTTCGCGGGCATCGGGAAGTGCGACTTCTTCGGCGCGAGCGGGTTGGCGACGGATTTCGCCTTCTCGACGGCCTTCTTCACGACAGCGGCATTCGCTTGCCGCGCGAAAAAGCCGTCCGCGGAGAGCAGGCTCATCAGCGCCAGGCCCGCGGCGCCGTTGCCCATCTCCCAGACGAACTCCCGCCGCGTCTTCCCGCACGGGAACAGATCTTTCCGCACTTCCAGCTCACTCATCGATGAACGGCTTCCTATCGCACGCGCTGCCTAAACAACAAGACATCCCACGATATGATCCGCCGAATCCAGCGCAGTTGCAGATGTTCGACGTGTGTCTTGCCTTGCCGTTTAAGTGATTCTGCTATTGTAGGCCCTCTTTCCCTCGCGTCTTGCGTCAACTCGGAGGTTTCAAGCCATGGAAGCCGGTGAGATCATCGAATACCTGAAGGGTCTTGCGGGCGTGGTCGTGGTGGAGGCTGACGGCAGCTACTTCGTCTCCTACGCGCCGTCGGGCGAGCTTCCGGCAGTTGGATGGACGCCCTTCGTCACGCTCGTTACGACAGACGATTACGATCAGGCTTCGGACTTACGGGACCGCGGCCTGTATCGATTGAACATCGGCGTCGGAAAGGAAACCTACCGCGGCCTCTTCGGTGAGCCGCCGCCGTTTCCGAAAGACGGCGGGATTGTGGACACGGGTCACGACTTCACGACACAAGACGTGCTGCTCCCCCATCCCATCTATGCGGCGATGCACTGGGTGTCAATCGTCAGTCCCAGCCGTGAAACGTTTGAAGCCAAGGTGAAGCCGTTGGTGATGGAGGCTCACCGAATGGCTGGGGCTGGTGACTCACCACAGAGTTAACAGAGGGAACAGAGAAAACCAGGGAGGGAACGGAGAGGGGTGACTAGGTTTGGGAGGACTGATCGAAGCCCAATAGGCTGCGAGTCAATTCTCCGCCGCCACAGACCATTTCGCGTAGGGCGGTGTCGAAAGAGCCGTCAGTCAGGTGAAGCTTGCCGTTTTGCTGCGAGCCGTTTTCGGCGGCGATGAGGGCGGCTTTCCGGACCAGTTCCTGGATGAACGCGGGGCTAGCGCCTTCCGTCCGATCCACCAGCGTGTCCAGATCCTTGAGTCCGAGTTGGAGGCCTCGTCCGTAGAGTTCGAAGAGACGTCGGCGGCAGGTGGCGTCCGGGAGCGGGAATTCGATCGCCTGATCCACTCGTCCGGGGCGGGCGGCGATGGCGGGCTCGATGGCGTCCGGGCGGTTCGTGGTCAGGAGAAAGAGGACTTCCGTGTTCGAGGAAAGACCGTCCATCTCGTTCATGAGTTGATGGAGGGTGACCTGATAGGCCGGATGGCGCTTCTCGTCGCGCTCGGTGGCGATGAGATCGACATCTTCCATGATCACGAGCGCGGGAGCCAGCATCCGCGCGATCTGGCAGCATTCCTTGACCTGACCCAGTTGGTCGCCGGAGATCAGGATCGTGGTGACGCCCTTCAAAGAGCGGGCCAGCCATTTGGCGGTGTAGGTCTTGCCGGTGCCGGGCTTGCCGTGGAGAAGGAGCCCTCGCTTCAGGGAGCGGCCGCCTTGACGAAGAACATCAGCGTGCTCGAAAAAGCGGGTGGTATTCCGCTCGAGCAAGTTCAGCGTCTCGTCCGGCAGCACGATGTCCGCGCGCGAGACTTCGGGGAAGCGATGGTAGCGGACGAAGGACTGCCCCGGGCGTCCCGGCATGTCCGATGGGCACTCGATGGAAATGACCTTCCCCCGCAAGATGTTCGCCGTGGCAATCCGCTCGCGGATACTTTCGCCGAATTGCGTCGCCAACTCCGGACTGGAGGCCATCACCTCCATTTCGAGCCCTTGCGTTCGAATCTCCGTTCGCACGTGGACTGCGAGCTTTCCGTTCGGACTATCGATCAGGTGCAATCCGTTTTCGAGGCACCGCATCTGCTGCCCGACGTCGATATCTATCTCTCGATACTGCGGTGCGGTTACATGGGCGGCACAATAGGACTTGCCGAGGAGCGATCGTAAGTCCGTCTGGAAGGGGCCTGTAGTCGAGGCATAACCGATGGTGCGCGAGCCGGCGCCGGATGACGCGACATAATGCTCAATCGCAAGCTGTAGATTGGCGAGATCGATGGCAGAAAAAGTGCGGCGGACGATCGGAAGTTCGGCTACGTCCTTGCCAAAGAATCGTTTGAGGGTGTCCCTCAAAGGGCTCTTATCCCGAAGTGACTGAAAGAGCTTCGTTATTCCAATGCAAGCGGCCAATCCCGCGACAAACCAAATGAGTTCGGTCATGAGAATCTCCTATGCCACCTCTTTTACGACTCAACGTTCGGGGGGTAACAGCACGGTTCGTTACTGATTCGTTGTCAACCTCATGCGCCAAAGTATCTCCTCGCTGATACAGGCCGTTCGCGAAGCCCCGAACGCCGCGCTTACGGGCAAGATGCCTGAAGTTGCCGCGCTCGCGGACCTCGGCGCGCCGGCAGTCGACGCGGTGTTGGCGGCGATGCGCCTGCCCGCGCCGGAGGGACAGCACCATCGGGATGTGCTCGAGGCGCTCGCCTACGTGCTGATGGAGATTGCCAAGCGAGATCCTTCGCCGCTTCTCGCGGTGCTCGATGCGGATTCGGTTCAACCGGACCCCGACCTCACGTTCGTTGTCTTCGCTCTGAGTAGCGCGAGACCGGCGCAGGTCACGCCACACCTCCTCAAAGCCCAGCGGCATCGGGATGTATGGGTGCGGTATGCGGCGGCGGACGTGTTGGCCGGCTTCGGGACAGCGGCGGCGCGCGGGGCGATGATCACGGCGCTGCGGGACCGTTCGTCGATGGTGAAGTTCGTGGCAGTTGAGGCGTTGGCGAAGAAGAAGCGTCTTTGGTCCGAGGAGGCGGTCACGTATCTTCGCAAGATCGCCGCGATGCCCTCGGTCGCGAAGCATAGTCCGGGTATGCGGCGGATGGTCGAGGAGTTGTTGGATCGAGGGTGACGGCAAAACGGACCGGCTTGCGCCGGTCCGATCTGAACTCCGTCCGTATTTGAAGCGTGTTACGCCTTATGTTTCGTGCTTACCAGCGGCTCGCGTTCTGCCGGGTCATGAACCACGCCATTCCCAGGCAGCTAGCGGCGATGGCGTAAAAGAACAAAGAGATCATCTCGCTTTCCTTTCTTGACCAACCGTGCTGTTGATCTAAAGACGCGCTAAGGACCCCAAAAGTTCTATTGCAAGTTTCTTTCCATCTAACGATGTAAATCCGCAGCAATTCAGCCTGCGATTACGATGCCTCGGCCAACGGCGCGGCGACACGCAGTCTAAGTAGACTGTGCGGATTGGAGCAACCGTAACACAAGCCGCTCGTCGCTCGAAAGAGGGTGCGACTCGTCGCGCCGCACTTTCCGCGCAAGCTCACCGAGCCTTCCTTCGCGATAGGCCTCCAGGACGTCCGGATGGACGTAACATTTGCGGCAGACGGCGGGGGTGTTGCCGAGCCGCTCGGCGACATGCTTCACCGTATCGACGATGATGAGGTTCGTCTGCCGTTCCGAATCCGGCACTTCCAGTTCGCGAAGCAGCCCCGCAGCGATGACGGTACCGCCCCACGTACGAAAGTGCTTGGCCGTGAAAGACGCGCCGGCGCGCTCGCTCAGGTAGGCGTTCACGTCCGACGAGGAGATCGCGTGCGTCGCGCCGTCCGCGTCGACGTACTGGAAGAGGTGCTGGCCGGGGAGCTCCTGGCAGCGTCGCAGCAGCTTGGCGAGGCGGGCGTTGCGCAGGCCGATATCGTGGACCTTCCCGGATTTGCCTCGGAACTTGAACCGCAGCTTTGATCCTTCGATCTTGACATGGCGGTTCATCAGGGTGGTGAGGCCGTAGGTCTTGTTCGTCCGCGCGTACTCCTCGTTGCCGATGCGGATAAGTGTCCGATCCAGCAGCGTCGCGACGACGGCGAGTACTTTCTCGCGCGGTAGGCCCCGGAGCGCCAGATCCGCGTCTATACGGCTGCGGAGATATGGCAGCGCTTCCCCGAAAGGCAGGAGGCTGCTGTACTTGGCCTCATCCCGCGACTCCCGCCAGCGGACGTGGTAGCGGTACTGTTTGCGTCCACGGGCGTCGCGACCGGTGGCTTGTATGTGGCCGTTAGGATCGGGGCTGATCCAGATGTTTGTCCATGCCGGCGGGATCACCAGGGACTTGATCCGTCCCAGCGTTGAGACGTCATCGATAACTTTCCCGTCCGGCAGCCGGTAAACAAAGCCGTCATCCGAGGTAGCACGCGTGATGCCGGGCTCGTGGTCGCTGACGAAGTTGAGGCCCGGGACGAGTTCGGCGAGGGTCTCGGTCAAAGCGCAGGCGTTTCTTCGGAAGAGCGGGAACGGAGCGTGGGTTCCGTGGACAATCGTACCCTCGGCCCGTGGGCGCAAAACCCGTGTCAGACGCGTCTTCTTCAACGCAAGAGAGCAACCGCACACGCAGCTTTTTCGGCTGGCCGCAGTTGTGGGACGGGATCTCGTTCGAGCTGCAGGACACGCACTGGAACCGGGGCGGACTGCGGATCTTCATCCACGGCACGGGTCATACCGTTGTCCAGGTCGTCAACGCGAAGAACCAGGAGGCACGCTACGAGCTGCGGCTAACGCCGAAGCAGATGTCCGATCTGCGCGAGTTGATGATCCGCAAAGACTTTCTGGCGCTGGAGAACCCCGCTTACCTTCCGGCGGAAGGAGAGACCGACACCAACATCCACGCGTACGGCGAGCTTGGCGCGTGGCGATACGTCCGCCGGTATAAGCGCCAACACGAGCCACGCTTCGACGCCGTCCGCAACGCCTTCCTGGCCATCCGCGACGAGGCGGTCAAGCTTCCGGCGGTCCTGGAAGGCGATTTTGTCAGCCACTACAAGCCGGGCCAGGGGGCGTCGCTGACCGCCTACCGGTTTCGGAAGTGGCTGTTCGGATGGCGGTTCTGGCATCCGCGGGAGTTGCTTCGCGGCGTTGGGGAGCTGATCTTCCTGGTCTTCGCCTTGTGGCCGCACTTGTTGTTTCTGGCGGGGATGACGGTGATCGCGTTCTTTTTCGTCCGGATCGATCCACAAGTCGTTTACGGCTTCGCGCCGGCTGTGCTGCACGGCCTGTTCGGCATCCCGAACCTGATCCTGACGCCGTTTACTGACCACGTCGCAGCGGCGCCGAAGAACACTGGGCTTTCGTACAACGCCGGATTTGTGGTTGGGCTTTGCGTGATTCCGTGGCTGGTGCGGCAGGCGTTCGAAGTGGCGCTGTTGGTTTTCAGGGAGTGGGTGAAGCGGTAGGCTTTACGAGTTTCCAAGGCTGGTCTCGATAACGGGCCTAACCCCCTTCCTTCCCTGCGAGGGAAGGGGGAGCCCGTTTCTGTGCAGTCGTCATCAGATTCGAGGACTCCCCCTCTCCCTTTAGGAGAGGGGGCTGGGGGGTGGGGCCCGCGTCGGAACCGACTACACGATGCTAGAACGCCGCTTCGTAGAGCGACACCATCTCGGCTTCGGAGACGGGGCGTGGGTTGGAGAGATGGCAACCGTCCTGGATGGCGAGGGCGGCCATGGGTTCGATCATGCCGCGGGTCACGTTGAGGTCGCGCAGCTTCGAGGGCAGCTCGAGGTTGGCGAATAGAACCTCCAGGTGCTCAGCGATGCGTTCGACAACGGCCTCGCCTGGTCCAGAATCATCGACACCCAGCGCCTGCGCGGCGGGGATGATGCGGTCCGCGATGGCTTCCGCGTTGAACCGGATGGCGTAGGGGAGAAGGAGCGCGTTGGCCGTGCCGTGGTGGACGCCCGCGAGCGACGACAGCGGGTGCGCGAGGGAGTGGACGACGCCCAGGCCCTTCTGAAACGCGACCGCCCCCATCAACGCCGCGGCCATCATCTCGCTGCGGGCTTCGAGGTTGTGGCCGTGCTCGTAGGCGATGGGGAGGAAGTGAGCGGCGCGGCGCATACCGTCGAGGGCGATGCCGTCGCAGAGGGGGTTGAAGCCTATGGAGAAGTAGGCTTCGACGTTGTGGGTCAAAGCATCCGCGCCGGTTCCTGCTGTGACGGCGCGAGGCATGTCCAGCGTGAGATTGGGATCGCAGAGGGCGATCGTGGGAATCAAGTGGGGCGAAAACAAGACCGTTTTCCGGCTGCCGATGGTGATGACGGTGCTGCGTCCGACTTCGCTGCCCGTACCGGCCGTCGTCGGAACGGCGACCAGGGACGGGAGGTCGTCGCGGATGAACTGGGAGCCGTCGATGAGGTCGTCGTACTGGGAGAGGGGCGGTTCGTGGGTGGCGAGAAGGCGGATGGCCTTCGCGCCGTCGATCGCGCTGCCGCCGCCGACGGCGATGATGAAATCGTGATTGCCTTCGCGGTAACGGCGGACACCGGCTTCGATGTTCGCCTCGGTCGGGTTCGGCTCGATGCCTTCGAACACACCGTAGTCGAGATCGGAGGCTTTGAGCGCGTCGAAGACGGGGTCCGCGACGCCGTTGCGGATGACGCCCTGGTCGGAGACGATCAGCGCGCGCTTCCCCCACCCCGCGACGAGCGCCGGGAGCTCCTCGACGCGGCCCGGCCCGAAGACGACGCGCGTCGGGAAGCTGAAGTTGCCTTGGAAGGCGGCGGAGACGGACATCGGTGTGGACCTCGGTTAGATGATCTCGAAGTAGCGGCGGAGTTCCCAGTCGGTGACCGCCTGGCGCTGTCGGCGGACTTCCCAGTCGCGAGTCTTTGTGTAATGGTCGACGAACTCATCGCCGAAAAGGTCCCGAGCGGCTTTGCTGTTGTGGAGGCGTTCGGCCGCGTCTTCGAGGGTATTCGGGAGGAGGGGAGCGTCGGAGTCGTAGGCGCTGCCCTGGATGGGGTCCCCGGGATCGGTCTTGTGCTCGATGCCCCAGAGGCCCGAGGCGATGCTGGCCGCCAGCGCGAGGTAGGGGTTCGCATCCGCCCCCGGCAGCCGGTGCTCGACGCGCGAAGCTTTACCGCCGCCCATCGACGGGATCGCGCGGAGAGAGCACGTGCGGTTCTCGATGCCCCATGAGGCGCGCGTTGGGGACCAGTAGCCGGGAACGAGGCGCTTGTAGGAGTTGATGGTCGGACAGAAGAGCGCGGTGAGATCCGGCATCAGCGCGAGTTGGCCACCCAGGTAGTGGCGCATGAGTTTCGAGAGCTCGGAGCCGCCCGAAGCGTAAGTGAAGAGGTTTTTGCCCTCGTCTTCGGCTTCGTCATCAGCGATGCTCCAGAGGCTTTGATGGATATGGCCGCCGCTGCCCGCGTGCTGTTCAGACCAGCGCGCCATGAACGTCGCCGTGCATTCGTAGCGGCCGCAGATCTCTTTGGCGGTCGTTTTGAACAGGGCGGCGCGGTCGGCGGCTTCGAGAGCATCCTGGACTCCGATGGCGGCTTCGTAGACGCCGGGGCCGGTCTCGGTATGCAGCCCTTCGAGACCGATCTGGAAGCCCTGGCAGGCATCGAAGAGATCGTGGACGAGGCGGCCGTTCTCACTGGCGCGGAGGACGCTGTAGCCGAAGCTGCCGGGCGATAGGTTCGACAGACTGCGGAAGCCCTTGTCGTGGAGCGACTGCGGCGTCTCCTTAAAGATCCAGAACTCGTATTCGAGGCTCGCTTTGGGACGGTAGCCCATCGCCTCCGCGCGGGCGATGACCTTCTTCAGGAGGTTGCGCGGGCAAGCGGGGTGCGGCGTTTCTTCGTCGCGCCAGAAGTCGCAGAGGAAGAGAGCGGTGCCCGGCTCCCAGGGGACCATCCGGATCGTGCGCGGCGCGACCTTTGTCAGCGTGTCCGGGAAGCCTGCCTTCCAGCCAGTGACGCTATTGAAGTCGTAACAGGCGTCCTGCGTATCCCAGCCGAAGATGACGTCGCAAAAGCCGAAGCCGTGGGCGGCGGCGGACCGCAGCTTCTCCAGCGAAACGTATTTCCCGCGGAGCACGCCATCAATGTCCGACCCCGCCAGCTTGACCTTGTGGATGCCATGCTGCTCCAGGAAGGTCGCCGTTTGTTCCAGATCATCGCCGTAATACAAGCTCTGCTCCTCGCCGCGCGAGCCGGACATTCGAAATGTCCGGCTGTGGGCTTTCAGCCAGGCGTCCTAGCGGACGCAACCCTTCGTCATCGTAAAACCCGCGTCCGCCAGGACGCTCGACCGCAGGTCTCCAGACAGGTATTTCAATGCCTGTCCCATTTGTTCCAAAAACCTCGCCCTCGCGTCGCACATTCGAAATGTCCGGCCCGGGCTTCAGCCGGGCGTCCTGACGGACGCAAACGCGCCTAACTCCCGGAACCGACCTTGATCCGTTGGGCATGGATCTCCTGAATGGGTTGTCCCGCGAAGGTGGTCTTTCCGCCGACGGGGTAGACGCCCGCCTCCGTTTTTTCGGCGACGGTTACCGTAACAGTGAAGCGCTGGAACTTGCCCGGGTCGACGGCGTAGGCGCGCGGGCCTCCGGGAGCGGTCCAGCCCTCCGGAAGGCGCGCTTCGACGTTGCCGGTGATGCGGCGGCGGGTGTAGTTCCAGACGGTCAGCTCCAGGTCGAAGGTAGCGCCAGGCTGGCGGTCGATCTCGAACTCGAACTTCTCGTCGATGGGCTCGGCCGCGTCGCCGCCGCGGATCTCTTTGGGCTCCAGGAAGGCGTTGATCACCACCCCGGGGAAGACCACCGTCTCTCGCGCGGACATCTTCTGAGCTGCGCCCGCGCACTGCTGGGCCAGCCATGCATAGCCGCCGGAGAGGCTGCCCGTCTGGCGAGTCGCCGTGACGTACCAGCGCTCCGCCCAGTCCAGCACGATACGCGATTCGCGGAGATAGCCGTCCGGCCCTTCGCGCGTTTCGACGGAGCGCCGGGCGGCGGCGACGCGGTCGCCGGTGCCGCCTTCGACCTGCGGCGCGTCGCCGGTCAGCACGAGCTGTTTACCGGCGAGCATCAGGTGATGCAGGCGCTTCATCGCTTCGGGATCGGACGCGGCGGTGTTGGAGGCGGCGTCGATCTGAGCGGCGATGGCGGTGGGGGCGTCCAGCGTCAGGTCCTTGAGGCGGCGCTGGAGGTCGTTTTTCGCGACGCCCATGTTCCAGGCGTTGCGGTTCATGACGAGGTAAATCGGATGATCCGTCAGCTTCAACGTGACTTTGCCGCCACTGCCGCGGACCTCGATGGGACGGTCGACGTAATCGTAACCGCCGAGGACGTCGAGCCCAGCTTCGACCGTAGCTTCGCGTAGCCCCTGCGTCGCCCAGGCGACCACGATAGCCTGTTGATCGCGATAGAAGAGGTGCCCTTGCGTCAGCGGTCCGAAGTCGACGGGACCGGCGTATTCGCAGCGCTCCAGAAGGCGCGTCATCGTAGCGTAGGCGCAGTAGGTTGGGTTCGGCGCGCTGTCCGCGTCGAGGAGGTAGGAGGTGTCGTCCGGAGATGACTGCGCGAACCAGTGGAGGCGGTCGACGCCCGCGGCGATTTGGGAGACGTAGACTTTCGGGAGGGCGGTGGCGGCGGTGTCGGCGGTGCGCTCTTTGACGTTCCACCAACCGTCTTCCAGGTTCCAGATCGGGCGGCCGGGATAGTACTTGTCTCGCAGCTCGACCAACTCACGGGCGGTTTCGGCGCGGCCTTCCGGGGTGTCCGGAAGGTCCGTGTTGCCGGCTTTGATCGGTTTGGCGCTGGGATAGTGGATGACAGCGGCGTCCTGGAACCGCTGCGCGCCGAAGGTAGCCAGCTCATTCATAAGCGCGGGCGTGCCGGAATCGCCGTCGACGATGGCGAGGGCGTTCTTGTCGCGGGCTTTGACCATCGACCAGAGGTGCTGTTGAACCAGCGCCAGATGCTCACGGTTGAAGGGCCCGGGCACGCGCCAGAAGGTGTTCGGCTCGCTCCAGAACTGGTAGTACGGAACGTCCTTCCCGGCGAATCGATCGACAACGCGTAGGGCGTACTGCAAGAAGCGATCGTAGCTGTAAATCCGCGGGTTTGGGAAGCCGCCGCCGAGCCAGGGCTCGCCGTAAGAGAAGCTTTCCGGGACGCTGACGGAATTCTTGGCGGCGTAGCGCCGGAACCCGTCGATGCTTTGGGGCCATTGCATCGCGTCCGGCGGATCGGGCATGACGACGCCCGAGACTGGCTCGATCTTCCCCCAGTAAGCGCCGCCGACGCGTTCCATCTTCACGCCCGCCAAGCCCATCAGGTAGAAGTTCGTCCCCCACACCATCCCGAAGGGCGAATTGGCGTCTCGAACCGTGCGTCGGGCTCGGATCCGCGCCATCTGCGTGTCCATCGCGTCCAGCAGTTCGTCGGCGGAACGGACGGTGACGCGGACGCGGAAGTGGCCCATCTCCGTGCCGGAAACGGGGATCGGCAGACGCTGGCGGGTCAAGCCGCGCGCGGTGACGGTGCCGGAGCCACGGTAGACGCGCCCTTCCAGGTTCGTCAGAGTCCAATCGGTCGTAAGCGTCTGATCGCGCTCGGAGAGGTTGTTCGCCATCAGCTCGAACATCCCGGGCTGCGCTTCGACGAAGACATTGCCGGCCTGCGATTGCCCCAGGCTCACCGACAGCGTGTCTGGCAGGAACGTGCCGTCCGAGCCGAAGTGCAGCATCCGCCGCGTCGGGAATGTCGGATCGTCGACCGGCGAGACGGACACGAACAAGTCGCCCCGCACCCCGCCCGCCAGTCCTACCACGGCATTCGCGAACCCGACCGCATCATCAGGAACGTTATTGACGGAGGGGCGCAGGTCCAGCGAGCGGCCGCCATCGCGGACCTGGGGGCTTTTGGCGGTGAAGGGGAGGATGCCGCCCGAGGGGGTAAGCCGGTAGATCGGTCCCGCTCCCCACACGTAAAGGGTGCCGTCCGGCGCTACGTGAAGCCGCTTGCCGTAGACCTCCGTCGCGCGCTCGAGCTCACCCGTGTTGCGGTTCAGCCGGACGACGGGACCCGTCCCGGCCACCCACAACGCGCCGTCTTTCCCGAACCGCAGCGTCTGCGGCGTCACACCGAGAGGCAACTTGATCGTCCGCAGGTACTTGCCGGAGAGAGCATAGACCTGGATCTCCGGGTTCGGCTTCACGCGGCCGACGTAGAGTTGATCCTCGGCGTCGATAGCGACTCCGCCCCAGTCGAAGGCGTATCCCGGATGCTTCAACGCCTCCTCGGCGTCGATGACGATCTTGACGCCGTCCGGGCCTGGGCCAAAGGTGTAGGTTTTCGGTCCCGGCGCGGCTTCATCCAGCCTTACTCCCAGCACGTTGCGATCTTCGCCCGGGAACGGGGTGATGAGGTGGACGCCGTTGTCCGTCCACGCTTGAGGCTCGCCCGTCGGCGCGTAGCGGTAGAGTCCGGCGGGCGACATCACGTAGACGTTTCCCTTCGAGTCGACCGCGACGTCGTAGGCGCCGGTGGGATCCGCGCCGGGTCCGAGCGGGAGTTTCGGGAAGTAGGCGTCCGTCTGCCAGGAGGCATTGAGCCGGCGCGCCCGCCCTTCGACGGGATCGGCGACGATCAGCGCGTTCTGGGGGTCGCGGACCCCGCCGCTGAAGCCGGATATCGCCCGGCTGGCGTCGATGCCGCCATCCGCGCGCCGGAAGTTGCCCGCGACGGTGTCCCCTCCGGCGGTCACGCTAATGCGGTACAGGTCAACGAGCACCTGACGCGTCAGCGACTGCGGACGGGGGCGGCCGGCACGGCCATCCAGCGGCACGATCTGCGTTTCGGTGACGGGCCGGCCCTGGTCGTTGAGGCCATCCCACACGATTTCCTGGCGTCCTTGCGGGCGGCGTCCGAGGCGGAGGGTCCGCACCGGAATCGGTTCGCCAAGGTATTCGGACTGGTTTTGCTGCGTCGATGCCAGATGGCGGCCGATGGCGACGGTCACGTCCGCAGCCGTCCGTAGCACGAAGGAGATACGGATGCCGGGACGCGCTTCGAACTGGAAGTCCTTCTTGACGATGGACTGCTCGATGCGAAAGTCGGAGATTACCCCCGCGCCGCCTTGCGCGCGAGCACCGGGAATCGAAAGCGCCAGTCCGAGCAACATCAAAGCTGCGGCCACCCACGAATAGTTTCTAGTCATACTCGAACCCGCGCTCCCCGACTGGCTCACGACGATTTGATCCCACCCTACCTGCTAGCGGGCTCGTTCGGTGCTGGAATTAACCCTCTCACATTCACTCGGAGGGGGCAAATAGCCTTTGCCGCTGGAAGCGGAGCGCGTATTTCGGCAGGGAGGCACTTTCTCGCGTGTCGAGACGGCGCTTAACCTCGCAGCTACCGGCCACCACGTTCACGACAACCACCGGCGAGAGATTTGCATTCGGAGAGCAGCGTCCCAGGCACGCTGCTCCCCGAATGGAAAATAGCGGCGAGGTATGCCGACCTGAGCGACGGGGCTGCCATTGTCCTCCGCACTTGACTAAGCCCGGATCGTGCATCGCTGACCAACGCGAACGAGCGGAATCATTCAGATCCAGCTGCCTTCACGCATCCAGTCGAGATACTTCGCTGCGCCGGCGTCGAGGTTCGCCAGGTCTCCCCCACCCCGCAGCGGCGAACAGATTTCGTAAGTGGCGAATCCGTCGAACCCGCCATCGCGCAGGCCGCTGAAGAACGCCGGGTAATCGATGAATCCCGTGCCGAAGGGGACGGCGCGCACCCAGTCCGGCGTCACCGGCTCGTAATTGACCAGCTCCGGCCGGTAGCGGTAACGGGTCGAGCGAATATAGTCCGCGTTCGTCGTGATGACGGTGTGGGGCGCGGCCTTTTTGGCCGCCTCATACAGCGGCTCGCCTCGGAGGGCGGGCGACCACGCGTCGAAGCCGAGTTTGCAGTTCGGACGGTCGATGTCCGAGAGCAGTTCCAACAGGGCGTCGGTGTGAAGCGCGAGGTCGTGATGGTTCTGGATCGCGATCGTCACCCCATAAGCGGCGGCGCGATCGCACATTTCGCGGAGAGTGGCGGCGCATAGCTGCCACTGCGCGTTCAGGTCCTGCCCCTCACCGTCATAAGCCGTGAAGACTCGGACGATATGGGCATCCAACTCGGAGGCGATCCGAGCCAGCGACTCGACGTAGGCAATCTGAAACTCCAACACTGGCACCTCGCAGCCGACAACCGCGGGCCGCGAAAGGTTCGTGTACGCGGCGATGACGTCACAGCGGACCCCGGCGGTTTTCAGCGCGTCGCGGACCTCGCGCAGCAGTTCTGGAGACGCATCCAGCGGTGAGAGGTGTGGCCGCTTCCCAGCCAGCATTACAGATGAGTAGCCCAGATCACCTGCGCGGCCGATGAACTCCGGGAGGGTTAGGGACGCTTGCCCCCAAAGACCGGCGTAGCTGACGGAGAAGAGACCAGGAGTCATTCAGAGAAGGAGGCGAGAGGAAAGACGAAAGAGAGATTCCCTATCCTTGTTTGAGGCTGCATTTTCCTCTCAAGGTAGCGACTGAAGCTGACCGCGAACTCCAATCGGCGAGGCGGCACTATCCTTCCAATGACGGCGCCCAAACCCTCGACGATTCGGCTAGCGAATGGCGCGTGGCGTGACCATCTGCCGCTGCGGGGACGATGGCTGGAGCTATTCGCTGCCATCGCCAGAGTCCCGTTCGCGTTGTTTGGCGCTTTCCTTCTGGCATGGATCCTTCTCTTCGGACTGTCAATTCCTAGCCATAACTCCCGTCTGGAAAGGCTCGAGAGGCAGGTCCGTGATAGCTTGCCGCATCCAGCCGGCAGCCGGTTGATCCTTCGGCGAAGCGTCGTCGAGAACTTGGGGGCGACCGGAAATCAATGCCACTTCGCCGTCGTCGAGTTGAGGAAAGGCGGCGGCTCACCGGAGTCGCTGCGGCGGTTCTATGCCGGAAAGCGCCTGAAAGATCCCTACTCCGGCGAGGCGATCGCCGTCGAGCTGCGCCTCGCTCCCTCCACGCCCGATGCCAACATCGGCGCTGTTGATCCGGTCACGCGTCTCACCACGCCTGCGGAGCGTGGAACTGCGGACTACGCTGTCTCCGTCGTTGGCTGGAGCGAGCCCGGCAACGACTGCCGGTGCGAATGATGATGGGCCTAGGATTCTGACAGCCCCGCGATCCGAATCAACCGATTGACGCCGGGGACAATCATAAATTGAAAGAAGGCGCAACCAAGATCTGACCCCGCCGGCCGCGCAACTGCGTCTCATAGCCAAATACCATCGGCCAAATGTTTCAAGAAAGGGCTTTTCGAAAAGGCCGCCGAAGAGATGTTCTTCCAGAGGGTTTGGGCACTAGGGCGTTTGGATGACTGTTCCCATCTATCAGGTCGACGCGTTCACCGCCAAACGCTTCGGCGGCAATCCCGCCGCCGTCGTTCCGCTGGATGAGTGGCTCCCAGACGACACCCTCCAGGCCATCGCCGCCGAAAACAACCTCGCCGAAACAGCCTTCTACGTACCCGTCAACGCCGCGAATCGGGCGCCCCAAACACCTAACACCCAACGCCCAACACCTTCCCCCGCCTTCCACCTCCGCTGGTTCACGCCAAAAGTCGAAGTCGCGCTCTGCGGGCATGCGACGCTGGCGACGGCCTTCGTCCTCTTCCGCCTGCTGAACTGGCCGGGCGAGAGGGTGACGTTCGCCTCGCAAAGCGGCCCCCTTTCCGTCACAGATGACGGCCGCCTCCTCACGCTGGATTTCCCCGTACTCGAGCCGGAACGGATTGCGACTCCCAAGTTCGTGGCCGAGTCGCTGGCCGTGGCTCCGCTGGAAACGTGGCTAAACCACGATGTGCTCGTGCTCCTGGGAACTGAACCGGAAGTCCGCGCGATCGAACCGAAGCTCGATCCGTTGCTGCAGCTTCCGCGCGGCCTCATCGTCACGGCGCCGGGAGATGAAGCGGACTTCGTGAGCCGTTTCTTCGCGCCGGCTGCGGGCATTCCAGAAGATCCCGTAACGGGATCCGCCCACTGCCTCCTAACGCCATTCTGGGAGGGGCGCCTCGGCCGTTCGCGGCTCCACGCGCGTCAAGTCTCTGCGCGAGGCGGCGAGCTCTGGTGTGAGCGCGTGGGCGAGCGAGTCCTCATCTCCGGTGAGGCGGCGCTCTACCTCGAAGGCTCGATCCACGTCTAAGAAAATGCGCCCGGCAAGCCAACCTCGCCGGACGCCATGACTCTTCAGTTGGTGCTAGGCAGCAATGCTTAACGCGGCGAGAACGGGAGAAACCCGTGTCGCCTGCAGGCCTTTCGGCCCTGGCTGTGCCTCGTAAGCCACCCGCTCTCCGGGTTTCAGTGTTCGGTACCCGTCCATTTCGATGACGGTGTGGTGGACGAAAACGTCGCGTTCCTCAGACCCAAGAATGAACCCGTAGCCTTTGGCGGCGTTAAACCATTTTACCGTGCCTTCCGCCATTGTTTTCCGACCTCCTGCGGTTACGACCTTCGCAGGCCCTTGCGGCGGAACCGTCGTTACCGCCAGACTAGAGCCGCTTTTCATCTAAGCGTTGAGCATTACTCAACACTCCTGCCGCATTAGAGTTGCTTCAGATTAACAAGTTGCCGAGAATATTTCAGCGCTGCATCAGGTTTGTAAATCCGCGTCATTGGGAAAACAAAAAGGCCATCCCAGGCTCGCTGGGATGGCCTTTTAGTGTTCTTTGAGGGAACTCCGCTAACGCTTCAACGTTAACAAAGCTTCCTTCCGGACGCCTTTCGCCGACGCGCTGATGGTGACCACTATCGTGCTGCGCACGTCCGTGGTTTCGATCGTGAATTCCGCAACCGTCGCTCCCTGCGCGATGTTTACGGACTTCGGCACGGACGCCTTGCGCGGCTTGCTGCTCGCCAAAGTGACCACGATACCGCCCGCCGGAGCCGGACCGCTAAGCACGACCCTGCCTCGCGACTTGCGTCCACCGCGGACTTGGGTTGGGTTCACGGTCAACTCGACCAGAGCGACCTCCGTCGACGCCGAGGCTTCGTTCGAGGCTTCGGATTCACCCGAGTCGTTGAAGGCTCGCACTCGGTACGTCAGCTTCGCTCCAGCCGGCAGATTCTGATCGCTGTAGGCCGTCTTATCGCCACCGACCGTCGCGACCCGCTGAAAGCTTAGATCAGCCTGCGAGTGCCGCTCGATCGCGAACCCTGCCGCAGTGCTTCCGGCGATCCACTTGAGATCGATCTTTCGCGGGCCGGTTGCGGTCGCAGTAAGGTCCCGCGGCCCCTTCGGCAGCGTCAGGCCGCTCGCTTCGTCGGAGTAAGCCGAGAGGCCGCCGTCGTTCTTCGCGCGAATCCGGTACTTGTAGGCCGCATTCGGCGCGAGGCCGCGATCGACGAACTGCCGCGCGTCCGCTCCCAGGTTGGCGATTGTTACGAAGTCGCCGTCGGTCTTCTTGCGCTGAAGCTCGAAGCCCGTCGCTTTCCCACCTTCGTCACGCCATGAGGCCTTTAGGGTGCTCACCGAGGGCTCAGTGATAGCTAGGCGGGTTGGCACGCCGGGCGCACTCGGCTTCGTCCGCCCCGTCGCGTTATTCGAGAACGCCGACGCGCCGCCATCGTTGGCCGCCCGCACTCGGTAAGTGTAGGACTTCTCCGGCAGCAGACCCTCGTCGGTGTAGGCCTTGACGTTGGCCCCCACTTCCGCCAGCGGAGTAAAGCTGGCGCCGCCATCCAACGAGCGCTGGATCTCGAAGCGCTTCTCATTGGCGCTGTTGTCCAGCCACTCCAGGCGGATCGAGGACGAGGACAGCCCGTTAGCCTTCAGCTCCGTAGGCGCCCCAGGCGTCTCACCCAACGTCCGCACTTCCAGCAGATCCGAGTAGTTCGCCACATTCCCGGAGGAAAGCGCCCCCACCCGGAAGGTGTAGAGCGAATCCGCATTCAGTCCTTCCACCCGCAGCGACGTGATGTTGACGCCGACCGTTGTTACGGTAGCGAAATCACCCGCCGCCGTCTTTCCGCCGATCTTCTTCTCGACGCGGAAGCCGGTTTCGGTCTTGCTTTTGTCCGCCCACTTCAGCAGCACGGAATGCTGGCTGATTTCGCTGCCAGAGAGCTCCGCCGGCGCAGTCGGCACGGTGACGACCTCGACAACGTTCGAAGGCAGCGACAGGCTCGTCCCTTTCGCGGCTACGACGCGGTAGAGGTACTTGCTGTCCGTTGCCGCGGTCTTGTCCTTGTAGGTGGACACGTTCGCCGCCGTGCTCGCAATGACGGTAAAGTCCGGTTCCGCTTGGATGGGTGCGACGAGTGCTCGCTGGACCCGGAACGCGGTTTCGTCATTGCTCTCGTCGTGCCACGAGAGCTGAACGCCATCGGATTGCACCTCCGCATGCAGCGCCACCGGCGACGCCGGAGGATTGACCGGCGTGCGGACCTTAATGATGTCCGTGAACGCAGAAGCTCCACCGTCGTTCACCGCTCGCACCTTGTAGCGGTATTCCGTGTCCGCGATCAGTCCGGAATCCGTGAAGGTGTTGATGTCCGTCCGTGTCCGGCCCACCTGAGCGAAATCGCCCGTAGCGCCGGCACGGAAGATTTGGAACTCGAGCTCGTTGGCGCTCTTGTCGACCCACTGAAGCCGCACGCTGGCGTAGGTCAGCGGTTCGCCGGTCAGTTCCGTCGGAGGCGCCGGCGAGGTCGGGAACGTCATGCCGCTCGCAGCATTCGAGAATGCCGAGTTGCCGCCCGTGTTTTCCGCGCGCACTCGATACCAGTAGAGAGTGCTGGATTCCAATCCCAGATCGGTGTACTGCGTCACGTTCGCGCCTGCCGTTCCAACGAACGAATAACTAACCCCATTGTTGCTGGAGCGCTCGATCCTGAAGCGTGTCTCGTTGGAGCTGTTGTCGCGCCACGTCAGCTTGATGGAGGTTGCCGAAAGCGGCGTAACGATCAGGTCCGTCGGGCGGTCTGGCGGACGGGGCAGGGTCGTCGCGCTGGCGACGTTGGAGTAGGCCGAGTCGCCGTTCGTGTTCGTTGCGCGTACCCGGTAGCTGTAAGTCGTGTTCGAATCGAGGCCGATGTCGGTGTACTCGGTGACGTTGCGCCCCACCGCTCCCGTCGGCGCGAACGACCCTGCGGCGCCCGGCCCTCCGATTTTGCGCTCGATCTCGAACCCGTCCTCGTTGGCGCTCTCGTCGGTCCACTCGAGGCGAATCTGCGTGTTGGACAAGGCGGTCGCGGTGAGATTGACCGGAGCCGCGGGCGGCCCTGCCGTTACTGCCTCGATTTTGGCCACCCAGCCGTCCAGATCGCCGCCAAAGCCGCCCTGGAACGCTCCGACTGTCGTCGGAAACTGGTTAGCCGAGTCGGTCTTTCCGGTAACGTAGCAGTTGCCCGCTGGGTCAACGGCGATCCCCAAACCCTCATCCCGCGATTCGCCGCCAAGGAAGCTGGAGTAGAGAAGCCCATCGCCGTCCACTTTGAGCTTGGTCACGAACGCATCGGAGATGCCTCCGCCGTAATCGCTCTGGAAGGGGAAGAACTGCGGGAAATCGTCGGAAATCGTGTCGCCGGTGATGAAGGCATTGCCTTCGGTGTCGACTGCGATCGCGCCGCCGAAGAAGTTGTCGTGGAGGCTTCCGCCGACGAATGTGGAGTAAACCAGGCCCGAGCCGTCCGGCGTCAGCTTGGTGACGAACGGATCCAGGAATCCATTCTGAATACGGTCGTAGGCGCCTTGAGTGGTGGGGAAATCCTCGGATAAGGTGGAGCCCGTAACGTAGGCGCTGCCGCTGGAATCGATCGCGATGCCACGGCACTCGTCTTGCTGGTTGCCCCCCACGAAGGTCGAGTAAATCAGGTTCTTACAGTCCGTGGAGACCTTCGAAACGAACACATCACGGACCTGTCCATTGTAGGTCGTGTCGAAAGCGCCATTGGTGGTAGGGAATTCCTGCCCACTCGTTGAGCCGCCCACGTAAGAATTGCCCGCTGAGTCGACGGCGATCCCGAAGCCGATGTCGTTGGACGCGTCGCCGAGGTAGGTCGCAGCGACCAACGATTCCGACCCGGCCTTGGCCGTGTCGAACTTCGCGACGAAGGCGTCGTCCAAGGTGCCCCATGTTTTGTCGAAGGCGTCGGTGCTCACGGGTAGGTCATCCGAATCGGTCTTGCCAGTGATGGCTACCCGCTTGTCGCCGGAAAATGCGATCGCATAGGCCTCGTCGAACGACTTGCCGCCGTAATACGTGGAGTAGCCCAGCGAGCCACCATCCGCGGCAAGCCGTGTTACGAAGACGTCGGTTACCTGGCCCTTGGTCCCCTGGAACGGGTTCAGCGTCGGGAAGTTACTCGAATCCGTCAGGCCCGCGATGTATACGTCGCCATCCGGATCGACCGCGATCCCCCGGCTCTCTTCCCGTCCATTGCCCCCGATGTAGGTGGAGAAGACGACGCTCTCCCCGTCCGCCGCGATCTTAGTGACGAAGGCTTCGATCCCGGCCACCGGCGCGCCCTGGAACGGCGCCTGCATCGGGAAGTTAGTCGATTCGGTCGCACCCGTCACGTAGGCGGTTCCGTCGCTTCCCGCCGCGATCGCGTACCCCAGGTCCTTCTTCGAACCCCCGAGGAACGACGCATAGATCAGCACGGGGTCGATAACGAGAGTCCGGTTCCGATCGTAATCGGAGACCTCGAAACTCACCTCGGGAGTGCCCGCCGCGTTATGGGAAAGCGCATAGGCGCCCGCAACGCCGCGGCGCGTGCCATCTACCATCTGATAAAGGATGGGGCGCTGTTGGACCAGCGTTCCCGCCGGCGTCTCCATGCGGAGATCGCCATTGCCGTCCAGGGAAGCCGCGGAAACGCCGTTGAGCGACATCCGGATGTCGGTGGGATCACCTTGCGGATGAACCTGGAAGTCGTACTCCAGCTGGCCCTGCCGCCCGTAATACTCGACATCGATGCCGGGATACACGTCGCCGAATGCGACGCGCGGGTAGGTCGGAACGCCCTGCAGCCACTTCTTCGGATCGTTGCCATGGTAATAGTTCACCACGCCCGCCTGCTTACTGCGCGCCAGCACCCGCGGCGAAGCCTTTGAGCCGGCGAGCTTCATGCTCACTGTGGCTCTTCTCGTTGACGCGTCCTTCTCCTTCCGGGAGAACCGCACCACGGCCTCGTTACCCTTGAGGAGCATGGTGTAACCCGGCCCGCGGGAAAGGAATCTAACCGTTGAATCCGTTTGGCCGCGGTTGGCCTCGAAGCTCAAGGCGGGCCGCTTGATGACACTCGCGTCTTGCGCGGGCTTTTTCCCCGCGGAGGTCCGGCCGGGAGCGTAAAGACAAAGGGCTCCCACAGCGGCGAGCGCGGCTGCGGTAAGCCCCGCCGAGAAGAAGGGCGGGTAGGAGCGCATTGGGTTGCTCTTGATGTAATTGGCGCTCGCATCGGCTGCGGGCGCGAAGCAGTGGTTTGGGGCAGAAGTACCGACCGTGGGCGTGCGGTCGCGCTGAAGTTCCGCGCGTGTGCAAAATCTTCCTGCGCCGTTGCGGAACCGTTGCGGTTTCGCGCGTGAAAAACCACAGGCTCGCGCAAAACGGCGTCAATTGGACGGCGTTAACTCCACAAATGTCGCAACGATTTTTGCGCTAATCAGCACGTAGCGGATTTGAGCTGAAAGTCGCGCGGTATGAGGGGCGAGCAGCTTGCTGACGGCCGCGGGTTACTTTTTCAGAGTCAGCGGCGCGTCCTTCTTAACGCCCTTCGCCTCGGCGCTGATGGTGACCACGGTCTCTCGCTTAACGCTGTGAGTTTCAATCGCGAACTCCGCCGAGGTAGCGCCGGCGCGAGCAGTCACGCTCCTCGGGACGCCCGCCTTACTCTGCTTGCTGCTGGTCAACACAATAACCAAACCCGCTGCGGGCGCCGGTCCGCTGAGCGTCACCCTGGCGCGGACCTTCCGGCCGCCGCGGACTACTGGCGGCGTTAGGCTCAAGCTCTGAACGGAGATCTCCGTCAGCGCCGTGGCCTCGTTAGAGGGATCCGATTCCCCCGAGGCGTTGAACGCGCGCACGCGGTAGGTCATCTTCGCGCCAGCAGGAAGGTTCGAGTCGCTGAAGGTAGTCGCGGCGCCGTTGACCGTGCTGACCCGCCGGAAAGTAGCGTCGTCCTGGGAATGCCGCTCGACCGCATAGCTGCCGGCGCTGCTTGCGGCGACCCATTTGAGGTTGATCTGACGCGGACCGGCAGCCACGGCAGTCAATTCCCGAGGGGCCGCCGGCAGTGTCAATCCGCCCGCTTCCTCCGAGAAAGGCGAAAAGCCCCCTTCGTTTTTGCCGCGGATACGGTACGTGTAGGCCGTGTTAGCTGATAGGCCGCGATCGACGAACTGCCGGACGTCAGCGGCAGGTGAGGCAACCTTGGCGAAAGCGCCAGTTCCACTCTTTCGCTGCAGCTCGAATTCGGCCGCCTTACCGCCCTCATCGCGCCACGTGAGCTTGATCGAATTGACCGTAGGCTCGGTGGCCGCGAGGCGTCCCGGCGCTCCGGGCGGCGCAGGCAGCGTTCGCGCGCTGACGGTATTCGAAAAGGCGGACGAGCCGCTGTCGTTGACGGCCCGCACCCGGTAAGTGCGCGTAGATTCCGGCGCGAGGCCCTCATCGGTGTAGCTCTTCACGTTCGCCGCGGCTTCGGCGAGGGGCGTGAAAGTCGCGCCCCCGTCGCCGGAACGCTGGATCTCGAAACGCTTTTCATTCCCGCTCTTGTCCAGCCATTCCACCTTGATCGCCGAAGACGAAACTGCCGCCGCTTTCAGGTCGGACGGAGCCGCCGGCGGTTCACCCAACGTGCGGACCTCCACCAGCGCCGAATAGTTCACCCCGTTGCTGGAAGACAGCGCGCCAGTCCGGAAGGTGTACAGCGTGTCCGCGTCCAGCCCTTCGACCCGGAAGGAGGTCACGTTCGCGCTGACGGTGGTCACCGTAGCGAAATCACCCGGCGCCGAGATCCCCCCGATCTTCTTTTCGATACGGAATCCAGTCTCCGTTGGGCTCTGATCCAGCCACTTGAGCAGCAGTGACTTTTGCGCGATCTCAACCGCCTTCAGGTCCCCCGGCGCCGCCGGAACGGTGACGGCTTCGACCTGGTTCGAAGGGAGGGACAGACTCAGGCCTTTAGCCGCAAGAACGCGGTAAAGGTACCGGCTGTCCGGCTTCGCGGTAGTGTCCTTGTAAGCCGTCGAGTTGGCCGCAAGCGAGGCGATGACCGCAAAGGCGGGATCGCCTTGCAAAACGGCGGACGCAGGCGCCGCCAACGGTGCGCGCTGGATCTTGAAGCCCGTCTCATCGGTGCTCACATCGCGCCACGTCAGTCCGACTCCGTCTGACGCAATGTCAGCGCGAAGCCCGGTGGGCGCGGCAGGCGGGGTAAGGAGCGTTCGCGCCTTGACGATCGCCGTGAAGGCGGAAAGGCCACTGTTGTTCGCGGCGCAAACCTTGTACCGGTACTCCGTATCCGCGACCAAACCGGTGTCCGTGAAGGTGACCACCCCCGCGCGGCTGCTCCCTATCCGCGCGAAATCACCTGCCGCCCCTGCGCGATGGATCTGGAATTCAAGCTCATCAGAGCTGTTGTCCTTCCAGTTCAGGCGGACACTTGCGTAGGATTCCGCCACGGTAGTCAACCCGCTTGGCGCTGCCGGAGGTGGCGGGAAGGTCATCGCGCTCGCCACGTTCGAGAAGCCGGAGTTGCCGCCCGCGTTCTCCGCGCGGACACGGAAGGAATAGCGCGTGCTCGCCTGCAGCCCGGTCACCGTGAACTGCGCTGTGTTCGCTCCAGAATTGCCAACCAGAACGAAACTCGCGCCATCGTCCTTGGATCGCTCGACGCGGAAACTCAGCTCGTTCGAGCTGTTATCTTGCCAGGTCAGCTTGATGGAGCTCGCGGAAAGCGCCGCCGCCACCAGGCCGCTTGGGCCATCAGGTGTTTGCGCCGAAGTAGTTGCGCTGGCCGTGTTGGAAAACAGCGAATCCCCAGCATCGCTGGATGCGCGGACCCGATAACTGTAAGTCGTGTCCGTAGCCAGGCCGCTATCCAGGAAATCGCTGACATTTCGGCCCACCACCCCAACGGACGCGAAAACGCCCGCTCCACTCGTAGGTCCAAGCTTCCTCTGGATCTCGAAACTCTCTTCGTTCGCGCTCTCGTCCACCCAATCGAGGCGGATCTCGGTCGTCGAGGTCGCAGTCGCGGTCAGGTTGCTAGGCGCTTTCGGCGGGCCAGCCGGGACCGGGCCAAGCTTTGCGAACCAGCCATCGTCTGTCCCGCCAATAGCGCCCTGAGGGGCTCCCGCGGTGACCGGGAACCTGCTTCGAGAGTTCGTGACGCCGGCAACGTAACAATTCCCGCCGGCGTCAACCGCGATGTTCGCGCCTGAGTCGGAGCCATCGCCTCCCAGATAGCTGGAGTACACCAGCGCATCGCCTTCCGCGGTCAGTTTCAATACAAACGCGTCGGTCGGCCCGCCGCCATAAACGGACTGAAATGGCAGCACCTGGGGAAAATCCACGGAACCCGTCTGTCCCGTCACATAAGCACTGCCGTTGTCATCAATGGCGATCGCGCCCGCGAGGTAACCCCCAGTGCTACCCGCTTCTCCGATCAAGGTCGAATACGCCAGGGCAACACCGTCGGGTGTTAACTTCGTGACGAAAATGTCGTAGAGCCCGGAGAAAGTCTTATCGAACGCGCCGCCCGTGGTGGGATAGTCCGAAGACTCCGTGAAGCCAGTAACATAGGCGCTCCCATCCTGGTCAACGGCTAGGCCCCGAACCTGCTCCAACTTGGCGCCGCCGAAAAACGCCGAATAGAGCAGAGTGGAGCCGTCCGCGGAGAGCTTCGCTACGAATACCTCCCAGCCAGGCGAGTGAGTTGGATCGAACGGCGCGCCGGTCGCTGGAAAATCAGGACTAGATGTCTCACCGGTAACGTAGAGATCCCCCTGCGCGTCGATGGCGATCTCGCGTCCGCCCAATTCTGCGTTGCTGCCTCCCAAGTAGGTCGAATACACGAGCGACGGCAGCCCAAACCGGCCCGTATCGAATCTGGCAATGAAAGCGTCGTCAGAACCACGAATCCCCGCCTGATAGGCGTCCACCATGGGCAGGTTCTTCGATTTGGTCCCACCTGAGATGGTCACCTTTCCGCTGCTGTCCAAAGCCAAGCTCGCCGCGCTTTCGATATCGTCCCCTCCGAAATAGGTCGAATAGAAGAGTCCGCCGCCACTCGGGGCAAGGGTGCAAACAAAAGCGTCGATAATGCCTCCGAATCTGGACTGGAATCCGTTCTTAACCGGAAAGTCCACACACTCCGTAAACCCGGTAAGGTAGACGGTCCCGTCATCACCGACCGCGATACCGCCACCGCCATCCCGTCCCAACCCGCCCAGGTAGGTCGAGTAAACAAACGACTTCCCATCCGGTGCGATCTTCGTCACGAAGGCGTCGGCGGTAAGCAGGTAGTCGCTCTGGAAGGGGTCTTTCGTGGGAAAGTCGTTCGATTCGGTCTGCCCCGTCAGGTAGGTTGATCCATCCGTGCCCAGCGCAATTCCGTAAACGATCTCCTTCGCGATCCCACCCAGATACGAGCAGTAATTCAAAGCCGGGTCGATCACCAGCTCGCGGCTGTGATCGTAGATGCCCAATTCGAAACTGACTTCCGGAGCGCCTACGGCATTCCGCGCCAGAACGTAGCCGCCTCCGATCGCCCGGCGCACCCCATCGGCCTCCTGGTAGACGATCGGACGCTCCTGGACCAGCGTCCCCGCCGAAGTCTCCATCCGCAGATCGCCGTTATCCTCGACTGAGGCGGAAGTGACCCCTTTCAGCGCGATGCGGATATCTGCGGGATCGCCGTTCGGGCGCACGTGGAAGTCGTACTCGAGCTGTCCCTGCCGCCCGTAGTACTCGACATCGATACCCGGATACACCTCACCAAACCCGACGCGCGAGTGAGCCGGCACGCCCGTCAGCCACTTCTTCGGGTCGTTGCCAAGGAAGTAATTGACCACTCCTCCCGTTTGCGTGCTTGGAAGCACCCTCGGGGACGCATTAGACGCGACCAGCGACATGCGCACGGTCGCCTGCTCCGGACTACCTGGCGCTTTCAACCGGACCACCGCCTCAGCGCCTTTGAGGAACATGGTGTAGCCCGCGCCGCGCGTGAGGTACTTGACGCTAGGATCGGCCTGACCCCGGTTGGTCTCGAAGCTCAAGGGCGCGCCGTTGAGGGCCTGCGAAACCGCGGGCGCCCCCGCGACTGGTATGCGGACGGCAGCGGCAACACACAGGGCCGACGCCACGGCGAGGACCGCGACGGAAACGCCGGTCGAACGGAGAATTGAGCAGGAGCGCATCGTTGCTCTCAAAACTGCGGTGCTGTCCCGCAGAGTGGCTTGGATTCAATGGCGAAGGGGCGTTGCCGTTCCCCTCGTTGTTCAGATGATACGATAGAAAATCTTTAGACGTCAGTTCAGTTTTAAAAACTGTTTCCTGACCTACAACCGCCCAGCGAAACAAAGGCGGCTGGCGGGTTAACCCATCAACCGCCCCAAATGTCACTCGCGACTAGAATCGAGAGAGTTAACGCTAGCGCCATCCGTCGAGCATCTGATCGCACTCCTGCATGTGCGTCTGCTCATCCGCAACGAAGTTCTCGAGATGCACCTTCAGCGCGATCTCGCCAAGCGCCTCAGCCTGCGCGATGCGCTCGATGTACCGTTGCACTGCCCCGGCCTCGGCGTCACGCACGGCGATCAGCATGTCTTTGGCGTCGGACACCTCGCGCACGGGTGATGGAATGGTGGTGGGAGTGCCACCCATCGCGGCGATTTTGTCCGCCAGATACTGCGCGTGAAGCTGCTCGTCCGGGATCTCCGCCTGGAAGAACGCCTTCAGCTCGGCCCGCCACGGACCGTGAACCTTCGCCGAATAGTGAATGTACTGGATGATCGCCGAGTACTCGTGAGCCAGGTCATCGTTCAGCGCGTCGATTAAGTCGTTCTTGGACATCGTTTCCTCCCCTGTCGGTTCACTTACTTATTATGCCCAACAGGGGCCGTTGACCCTTCAGCGCCATTCGGATCGATGAGCGTTCCTTCGATAATTGCCGGGCTTCCCGCCGTGATGACGCGCTCGCCTTCAGTCAATCCGGCTCGAATCTCGGCCCAATCGCCATCAACCAGGCCTGGCTGGACCTTCTGCTTGGCGGCGATGAACTTCCCGCCCTCCGGCTTGATCAGCCAAACGAACGTGTCGCCGGCCTCGGTCTGCAAAGCGCTCTTCCGGACCACCAGCACGTTGCCGTGCGTCCCAACGTGCACCTGCGCCCGCGCATACCCATTCGCCGGCAACGAGCCCCGTCCGCCCGGAACGCCGATCCGTACGCGGAACGCCCGGCTCGTCCGATCCGCGACAGGAATCACCTCTCGCACCGTTCCCGCGAACGTCTTTCCCGGAATCGCGTCGACGGTCACCGACGCGGCCGTCCCCGGCTTCACCAGCGAGACTTCCAACTCCGGCACCTGCGCCTCGAAGAAAACGGAATCCAGCGCCACCAGATTCATCACCGGGGTCGTCTTCGTCACCATCTCCCCGACGTTCACCTGCCGCCACGACACCACGCCGTTGACGGGCGCATAGATCGTCAAATCCTCGAGCTGCGTCCGGTACACCGCGATGTCCGCCCGCGCCTGCGCGATCGCCGCCCGCGCCGCCGCGATATCGTCCTGCGACATCTTCGACTGGACCAACCCTGCCTGCGCCGCCCGCGCCGCGGCTTCCGCCTGCTTTTGAGCGGCCTTCGCGGTTAGCACCTGATCGCGCGCCACGTCCCGTTTACGCTCGTCGCTCTTCGCGCGATCCAGATCCTGCTGCGCCGTCCGCAGTTGCTCCTCGGCAACGCGAACCTCTTCCGGCCGCGAGCCCTCTTTCGCCAAATCCAACTTCTGCTGCGCGACGGACACGCCCGCCTCCGCCACCCGCTGCGCCGCAATCATCGCCTTATGCCGCCGGTCCGCCTCGTCGACCTCTTCTTTGGCGATGGCATCCTGCTTGTAAAGCTGTTGGCGCCGCGTCAACACCTGCTTCTGGTTGTCGACGTCGACCCGCGACTGCTCCAATGTCGCCGTCGCCTGATCGACGGCCAACTGCGCCTGCCGCAGTTCCTGCTTTCGCGTCGACTCCTTTGCGATGGCCAATCGCTCCTTCGCGACCTGCACGTTGCCTTCAGCATTCCGAACAGCGGCGCGCGTATCGACGTCCGCCAGCTTCTCCGCCGTCTCCGCCTGGGTGACGCGCGCTTTGGCGGCTTCGACGTTCGCCTTCGCGTCCTCGAGGTCTGTCAGAGACTGCGTATCCTTCCACGTCGCCGTATTGCGAGCGAGGGAAAGCTTCGCCTGCGCGCTCTGAAGAATCCCCTGCGCGCTGGCGATATCGGCCTTTATCTCGCGATCATCCAGCTTCACGAGCACCTGCCCCTGCCGGACCCGGTCGCCCTCCTTCGCCAACACGGCCACCGCCCGCCCCTCGATCCGCGACCCCACCTGCACGTCATCATCCGTACGCAGCGAGCCGGTAACGTCCAGCACCTGCCGCACATCCCGCCGGATCACGGTAGACGGCAAAACCGGAAGCGCAACAGCAGCGGGGGCCGCTGCCGGCGCGCCCGGAGCGGCAGCAGCCATAGAGCCCCCTTGCGCGGGCCCCTCAGCGCTTTTCGGACTACCGAAAAGCTTGTAACCCGCAAACGCGGCGATAAGCACGCCGATGATGATGACTGCGTTCTTCATAGGAGAGGCGTTAGGCATGCGGCGTTAGGCATTAGGACGAAGCTCCACAGCACTCCCAATACTTCACACCTAAAAGGTTCTCACCTAGCTTACCATCCGCTCGCCCAGTCATCACCTTCAGCTAGCCCAACCCCTCATTGAGTTATCGCAGCCAATCACCCCGTGAGCTTCCCCGGCGCCCCAACGCCTAATGCCTAATGCCTAATGCCTACTTCCCCTGTGGCAAATCCTTATCATCGAACGGGTTGCCGGGCTGGGCCGCGTCATTCCGCCCGTAGATGGAAGTCTTCGGGAAATACGCCGCCCATCCATACCACTGGCTCAGGTGCGACTCCAACACCGGCAGCCGCTTCCCCGCCAGCGGACCTTCAACGGCGTCGCCTTCGACGGTCCAACGGCTCCCCGTCTCTTTGTCGAACCACCCGATGCCGTCCCCGAATGGACGCGCCTCGAAAGTCAGCGGCTTCCCATCTAGCTTTCGCTCGAACGCCGCCGCGGAGACCGTAAACGGATCGAAGAACACGACGACCTGCTTCCCCTCCGCGTCATCCGTAAGCACTCCCCCCGCAATCTGCAGCGTCTTGATCGGATACGCGCGCGAGACCGTCTTCGCCGGGTCCTTGCCCTGTGACGTATCGGAAAGGTGCACCCCCAAAACCTTGTCGAAGGGCGGAATGCGCTTGTCGCCGCGGGTCATCGTCGGGCGGAAGAAGGGCGCCGGGAAGCGTGCATGGCCGCGCGGCTCATTTCCCATCCCCTTGTCCCGGTAGAACTTCTTGAAGTCGTTTTCGGGCGTCATCACCAGCGTGTTGGGGTGGAGCTTCTTCCACTCTTTCCAGGTGGTGTCCAGCAGCGGCTGCGTTTTCAACGTCGTGCCCGTCATCGGACCCTTAATCGCGCGCCCCGCAACCTGAAGGAACACGCTCTCCGTCTCCCGCTCGCACATGATCACGACGCCGTTGTACAGGCCATAAAAGTCGAACAACAGCGTCTTCCCGTTGACGCGCCGGTCGAACCGGATGCCGGTGTTGCACACGCTGCAGTAGCTGACGAGGTACGGCGTGTCGCCGATCTGGTCGTTGATGAAGTGGTGCCACCACGTGAATCGCGTCGGATAGGCGCGGCTCTCTTTGCCCACGGTCACGCCCAGGACGTACTCGTCGTCGTCCAGGAAGTCCGCTTCGGACGCCTTGACCATCGGCGGATTGTCGATGGCTTTGAACGGCGCGATCTTCCGCCCGTCCCAGATCGCCTCGGGAACGATGTCCGCCGCGATCTTGTCCTTCCCGTCCTGCGCCCACGCCGGAACCGACACGGCTGCCAGCGCCAACAATCCCGCTAACCACACCTTCATGCGCGTCCCCCCAATGCTGCCGCTTCCATTGTCGCTGCAAGGTGGGGCACGAGTCGGTTAGAAAACGCCAAGAAAGGCAAGAGGCCGGCTTACTGAGTCTCGCGCTTACCGCCTTTGGGCCGGTGTTCGTTGCCCGTCGAGCGGAGCTTTCCCGGCTTCTGCTGCGGCTGAGGCAGCATAACGGACGGGTCCCAGTACTCGTCCGCCAGTCCGTAATCGATGATTTCCTGGCCGAAGAGGTAAAAATCCGTCGCCATATCCCGGCCCAGCCTCTCCGAAGACTGTCCCGTAAACTCGGCGAGCTGCTGCTCCAGCAAAGTGTTCAGGCGGTGTAAAAACTCCGCGTTCTTGACCATATTCGCCGCAAACTCCCGGCCCAGCTCCCACGACACCTGATGCAGCATCGCGATCGCGCCCGGCACGATGTAGCGCTTCCGCCCCGCCGCCAGACAATCCGCCGCCCCCGAAAGCGCCACCCCGACACACACCGTGTCGACCCGCCCATGCTGCTTCATCAGGTTGACCAGCGCCAACGCGTTGAAGCTCGAGCCTCCATCCGAGTTGATCACCAACACAAACTCCCGCTGCCAGTTCTCGATGATCCGCGCGATCAACTCGCGGCTCTGCTCATCGGTGATCTCCCCGTTCAGGTAGAGAAAGCGGTCATTCGGGTGCCAGGTATCGTTTGCGGGCATGGGTTGAGGCGTTCGTTCGAGGTTTAGGATCAAATCATCGCACAAACCCACCCAAAACGAAACGGGCGGCGAGGCCCAAAGCCCCGCCGCCCGTCCCCTAACGCCTAATGCCTAACGCCTACTTCTCCGCCAGCGCCTTCTCCACGGCCTCGACGACCGCCGGCTGCATCGGATCCAGGTTGTGCTTGAAGCGGCCGATGATCTCGCCTTTGCGGTTGATCAGGAACTTATCGAAGTTCCATTCGATGTCGCCGCCGAAGTTCGGATCCGTCTCTTTGCTGGTCAGGTACTTGTACAGCGGGTGCTGCCCCTCGCCCTTGACCACGATCTTCGAGAACATCGGGAACGAGACGTTGTACTTGGCGGTGCAGAACTCTTTGATCTCTTTATCCGTGCCCGGCTCCTGCTTGCCGAACTCGTTGGCCGGGAAAGCGAGGAGCTCGAAGCCCTGGCTCTTATACTTCTTGTACATGGCTTCCATGCTGGTGTACTGCTTCGTGTTGCCGCAGAAGGACGCGACGTTCATCACCAGCAGGACCTTCCCCTGATACTTGGAGAGCTTCACGTCCTTGCCGTCGATGTCTTTCATCGTGTAGTCGAGCACGGGCGCCACTTTCTTATCCTCAGCCTGCGAGCGGGTCCCCAGCGCCAACGCGCCGGTAAGAGCGATTGCGCCGGCCAATCCCAGCGCCATCCTGCGATTCAACATGTGAGTACCTTTCTTGGGGTAGTTGGGGTTTTGAGGTCTGGTGCTCGATGTTCGGCCTCTGAATGTCGAGCAGCGGGGTTCCCTGCCTTCGCCCCACCCCCTAACACCCAACACCCAACACCCAACACCTAAACTGCTACTTCTTCAAAAGCGGATCGACCATTCGCGTCAGCATGTCCGGCTTGACCAATCCGATGACCGGCTTGCCGGACACCTTTCCGTCCTTGCCGAAGACCACCGTCATCGGCACCGCGCCGGACCAGTTCTTCACCAACGGGTCGATGAACTTTTCCAGCTTCCCGGTCTTGCGGATGTAAACGGGGAACTCTGCCGCGTTCTTCTGGACAAATTTCTCCACCTCTTCCTTGTCCGCCGGGTCATCAGCGGAGGCGGAGATCAAAACGACGCCCTTGTCTTTGTATGCGTTGTGGAACTTGACCAGATCCGGGAACTCCGCGACGCACGGCTCGCACCACGTCGCCCAGACATTCAGAACGACGACTTTGCCCTTCTGATCCTGAAGAGCTTTCTTCAAAGCCGGACCTTCCACCGCCTCGACTTTCGTCGCGGCGCCCGCCCACAGCGAGGCCTGCGCACTCAGCGCCAGGGCGATCAGCGCGGTTACAGACAGCGCCTTGCGGAAACTTGCTTTCACTTCGCTCACTCCTGAAGCCACGCGCCGCGCAAACACGGGCGCCGCCGCAATTCCCGCGGCCTGGCTATTGGAACCCTCAATAGGCCAACTCGGTTCCTGCCAATCCGTTGAGTTTACGATCATCCACAATCACTGTCACCCCTTGGCTCTTCCCGCTTGCCGCTAGCGGTTAGCCCCTGCTATACTCTCCGGCGTGATGGAGAGCGCCACCGGCCTCTCCATCTATTCTGTTTTATGGGGCGGGAACAGGCGGCGCAGCCTGCCGCCGCGAGGATACGCTGGTGCCAACGATCGTAGTGGTCGGCGCTCAATGGGGTGATGAGGCCAAAGGGAAAATCGTCGACATCCTGGCGCAAAAAGCCGATGTCGTCGTTCGCTATGCGGGCGGAAGCAACGCCGGACACACCGTCATGGCGCAAGACTTCCACCTCAAGCTCCACCTCATCCCCAGCGGCATTCTGAACCCCGAGACCCTCTGCGTCATCTCCGATGGCGTCGTCGTCGATCCCAGCGTCTTCGTCCGCGAGCTCGACGGCCTGCACGAGCAGAACATCTCCGTCGCCAACCTCAAGCTCAGCCCGAACGCCCACGTCGTCCTCCCGTACCACAAAGAGATCGACCGCCTCGAAGAAGAGCGCAAGGGCGCCGGCAAAATCGGGACCACGATGCAGGGCGTCGGCCCCGCCTACGAAGACAAAGCCCGGCGCTGCGGCATCCGCATCGGCGACCTCGTCAACCCGGCGCGCCTCGCTGAGTGCCTCGAAAAGGTGCTCCCCTTCAAGAACTTCCTCATCGAGAAGTACTACGGCGGCACGCCCCTTTGCGCCGAGACTATCCTCAAGGAATACACCGCCTTCGGCGACGCCATCCGCCCGCACGTTGCCGATACCGCGACGCTCGTCTACGATGCCGTCCGCGCGGGTAAGTTCGTCGTCTTCGAAGGCGCCCAAGGCACGATGCTGGACATCGACTACGGCACCTATCCGTACGTCACCAGCAGCCACCCCGTCGCTGGCGGCGCGACCATCGGCACCGGCGTCGGCCCCCACTCCATCGAGACGGTCATCGGCGTCTGCAAGGCTTACACTACCCGCGTCGGCTCCGGATCCTTTCCCACCGAGCAGGAGAACGAAATCGGCCACCGCATCCGGGAGCGCGGCCGCGAGTACGGCACCACCACCGGCCGCCCCCGCCGCGTCGGCTGGCTCGATGTCGTCGGCCTCCGCTACGCCGCCCGCGTCAACGGCCTCGATTGGCTCGCCATCGCGCTGCTGGATGTCCTCAGCGGCCTCGACGAAGTCCTCATCTGCACCGGCTACAAGCACAACGGCACGGTCCTGACCGAGCTCCCCATCGACCGCACCATCCTCGGTGACGTCGAGCCCATCTACGAGCGCCTCCCCGGCTGGCCCGAAGAGATCGACACCGCCACGAGCTTCGACACCCTCCCCGCGAATGCAAAGGCCTACGCCCGCCGCATCGAAGAACTGGTCGGCGTCCCGATCGCCGTCGTCAGCGTCGGCCCCCGCCGGGAACAGACGCTGTTCATAGCGCCTCAGGTCTTCGGCGAGTAAGCGGTCAGTCGGACTCTCGCGGGGTATTGGCGACTCGCCGCCGCCCCGCGAAAACCGCCGCCAACGACGCACCAACGCTGTCGATCACCACATCGCGCAAACACCCGTCCCGGTCCGGGACGAACGTCTGATGCCATTCATCCGACGCCGCAAACAGCACGCAAAACCCGAACGCCACTAGGATCTGCGTCTTCCGCGACCACGTCGTCGCCCGCTTCAGCGCCTCCAAAGTCACAGCGAAAAGGATGGCATACTCCGTCGCGTGCCACGCTTTCACTACTAAGAACCCTCCGGTCATCCAGAACAGGGCAAACTGGCGGCTGAACGGCCCGTCGCCACTGAGCGCCCGCACCCATCCGATGAGTTGGCTCCTCGTAACCAAAAAGCACGACGTGACGAAGATGACTAGCACCCACACCACCAACCCAGCCCAGACGTGATGTCGCGGCTTCAGCACCGCCCGACAGCTTTCCATGTCGAAGCGAACCGTTCCGCCGTCCATCCAACCAGATCCGACACTTGCCCGTCCCCAATCTCCACGATCCGCAGCACACCATCCCGCCGCTCCACCACATCGACGGAGAAGAACCGGCTCTCAATCCGTCGCGCCGCCTCCCGAACCGGCTCCGGCAAAGCCATGCCCTCTTCGGAGGCGTAGGGCTGGCCTGAGATCACAAAGTATCGTCGTTCTGTCTCCGGCATGAACTCCTCGACCCGCCTCACGCAAACCCCGCCCTCGATCTCTCCCCGAAACCGAGCCATCTCCTCCAGCAACGAAGTGATGTCTTCCGGCGTGTCGATGATCGCCCCCCTCGAAGTCTTCAGCGACTTCACATAGTCCTTGACGAAAAATCGAGACCATCCCAAGTTCCGGAGTCCTTCCACCAGATCATCGTCCAGTCTAAACACACCTGTCTCCGGCGTGAATTCGGACACCAGCGGATACCAGTTCGGTAAGTGATGGGCCAGGCGGTAATGAAATGCACTGATGAGTGGTGTCGCGCCCGCGGCTGTCACCGCACTTTCGAGCGCACCGTACTGCGTGGGGTTCAACATCCAGCCACGATAGACTGCCGTCTCGCCATCCGGCACGCCTCGCAGCGCCGACCCGCCCTCAAGCACCGCATCCGGGATCAGGGACGAGGTAAATCCGGCCGCCTGAAGCGCGAATCGCTGCGGCTCGAACATCTCGTCGCACCTTTTGGCGTCGAATGGATCGCTGGGAAAGAGAAAGTGCATCCTCGGACCACCTCCGCCCCGAGGGACGATGCGGTCCATTCGAGGGCAATCAAGAGCCTAAGCGATGATCTCGCTCAACACCTTGCCGTAGACATCCGTCAACCGGAAGTCCCGCCCGGAATACCGGTAAGTCAGCTTCGTGTGCTCCAGCCCCATCAGGTGAAGCAGCGTCGCGTGCAGATCGTGGAGATGGACTTTCTTGTCGACTGCGTAGTACCCAAACTCATCCGTCGACCCATACGCCATCCCACCGCGGACGCCGCCGCCCGCCAGCCAAACCGTAAACCCATGCGGATTATGATCCCGTCCGTCCTTGCCCTGCGCGACCGGCGTCCGCCCAAACTCCGTCGCCCACAGCACCAGCGTGTCGTCCAGCAAACCCCGCGCCTTCAAATCCCGCAGCAGACCCGCGATCGGCTTGTCGACTTCCTTAGCGTTCTTCTCGTGATCCGCCTTAAGGTTGCTGTGCTGATCCCATTTGTAACTGTGCGTGCACTGGATGACGCGCACCCCCCGCTCCGCAAACCGGCGCGCCAGCAAGCACTGACGCCCAAAGTCATCCGTCGGCCCCTCGCCGATCCCGTAAAGCTTCAACGTCTCCGGCGACTCCGCCCGCAAGTCCAACAACTCCGGCGCCGCCGACTGCATCCGGAACGCCAGCTCGAAGTTCGCGATCTGCCCGTCCAGCCGCGGATCGTCACCGGCACGGCGTTGATGGTCCGCGTTCAGCTTTCCGATCAGATCCAGTTGACGGCGCTGCAGATCCAACGGCGTCTCGGGATTGCGAATGTTCCGTACCGTCGCCTTGATCGACGGCACGCTCGCATCCCCGATCCGCGTCCCCTGCGTCGACGCCGGCAAGAACGCCGACCCAAAGTTCTGCACCCCGCCGTGTCCCAGCGTCGGGCAAATGGTGACGAACCCCGGCAAGCTCCGATTCTCGCTCCCCAACCCATACACCAGCCACGATCCCAAGCTCGGCCGCGTGAACTGATCCGATCCCGTGTGCAGTTGCAGCAACGCCCCGCCATGCGCGTTGTTGTCGCAATACGCGGAGCGAATCACGCACAAGTCGTCGATGCGCTGCGCCATGTGCGGGAACAAGTCGCTGACCGGCAGCCCGCTCTGCCCGTACTGCTTGAACTCCCACGGGGACTGCAGCAGGTTTCCCGTCTCCGCGAACTGGATCTTCGGCTTCTCGAACGGCAGTGGCTCCCCGTTCATCTTCTTCAGCATCGGCTTCGGATCGAACGTGTCGACCTGCGACACGCCGCCGTGCATAAACAAGAAGATCAACCGCTTCGCCCGCGGCGCGAAATGCGGTCCGAGAGCGGCACTATCAGACGCCTGCGCCGCTTCACCCAACAGCGCCGCCAGCCCGATCATCCCGATGCCGCATGACGAGCGCTGCAACAGGTCGCGGCGAGTCAATACGGGCTCAAAACGTCTGCAAGCCATCGAATAAAGCCTCAGTCGATGTAAGAAAACTCTGACGAGCAAAGCAACGCCTGGCAATAACTCTCCCAAGCCCGCCGCCGCGCGACGGCGCCAGAAACGTCCGGCTCTTTCGCTCGCACGGCCGTGGCATACGTCGAGAGGTACACCATCCCGCTATCCGTTTCCCCAACTCGCGGCGCCCGCCCATACGCCCGCCAAATCGCCAACCCTACGACCGATTTGTCGTCCGCTTCGGTGTTATCGATCAGCTCTTTCGCGAAGTCTTTCGACGCCTGAATCACCAACGGGTTGTTCAGCAAATACAACGCCTGCGGGGCGACAATCGTCTCATTCCGCCGCGTCGTCACGCTGCTCGGATCCGTAAAATCGAACAGCTCCATCATCTCGAACAACGAGTTCCGGATCACCGGCAAATACACCGACCGTCGCGGCAACCCATACGATTTCGCTGCGAAGTCAACGGACATATCCGTCGTCACCCGCTCCATATTCGGCAAGTCCAGCATCGACCCGCCCACCTTCACATCCAAAGTTCCATTTGCTGCCAGCATCGAATCACGCAACTCCTCCGCGGACAAATGCCGCCGATGCATATGCCACAACAACCGATTCTCCGGATCAATTTCAAACCCACTCTTACTCTTACTCTTATAGGCCTCCACCACCGAAGTCTGCTGATAGGTTTCCGAAAGCATGATGAGACGGTGCAGGCGTTTCAACGACCAATCCAACCCCTCACTCTCTCCCGGCTTTCTCTGCGTCCCCTGCGTCTCTGCGGTGAAAACAGAAGCCAACCAATTCAACAACTCCGGATGCGAAGGCCGTTCCCCGATCCGCCCAAAGTTATCTGTCGTCCCCACGATCCCCCGCCCGAAATGCCCTTGCCAAACGCGATTGACCAGCACCCGAGCCGTCAACGGATGGTCCGGCCGCGTCAACCACCGCGCCAACTCCAACCGCCCGCTCGCCGTCGTTGACGCGACTCCCGGCACCTCTGCGGTCAACACGCCCGGGAATCCCCGCGGGGCCGCCTCTCCGGGCGCATCCGGATTCCCGCGAACCAGGAGTTGCTGCGTCTCCGGCTTCCCGTCCGTCACCGCCATTGCGTAGGGAATGGGAGCGGGCGCGGACTTCTCCAACTCCGTGACCCGCGCCTGAAGCTGCGCCAGCTTCTCGGCGGCGGCCTTCGCCCCTTTCGCGTCCGCCAACGCCTTCTTCGCCGCGTCCACGTCCTGCTGGTGGAACTGCGCTTCCGCCACGGTCGCGGCATCCACGAGGGGTCGCTCGGACCACTTCCGCGTCTTCAAATCCTCCATCGTCCGCGTCGACTTCAGGATCCCAGCGAGGGCGTAATAGTCCTTCTGCGTCAACGGATCGAACTTGTGATCGTGGCACCGGGCGCAGGCCAGCGTGACGCCCATAAACGCCCGCGCCGTGACGTCGATCTGCTCGTCGAGGATGTCGAGCATCACTTTGCGCTTGTCCGGGTTCGCCAACAGCTTCGGGCCGAGCACCCAGTAGCCCGTCGCGATGATCCGCCGCCGGTTGACTTCCGCTTCTTTCGACTCCGGCAGCAAATCACCCGCGATCTGCTCCTGGACAAACTCATCCCACCGCCGGTCCTCGTTAAAGGCCCGAATGACGTAGTCCCGATACCGCCACGCATTCGCGAAGTGGTAGTTCTCGTCCATCCCGTTCGAGTCGGCGTACCGGACGTTGTCCAGCCACATGCGCCCCCACTTCTCGCCATACCGCGGCGACGCCAGCAGCCGGTCGATCACCTTCTCCCACGCATTCGGCGAACGGTCTGCGACGAAAGCCTCGACCTCCTCGCGGGTCGGGGGCAGGCCCGTAAGATCGAAGGTCGCGCGACGGATCAACGTGACCCGATCCGCTTTCGGCGATAGCCCGAGGCCCTTCTCCCGCAGCTTCGCAAGGATGAACGCGTCGATGGGATTGCGGAATGCGGATTTCGGAGTGCGGAATGCCGGAACTGCCGGCCGGTCAAACTTGCGGAACGCCCACTGGTTATCGAGCGCAGGCAGTTGCGCATCAGGCGCTTTGGACTTGTACTCCGGCCACCCCGCACCGCTCTTCACCCATTCCGTGAGTGCCGCAATCTCGTTATCGGCGAGTTTACCCGTCGGCGGCATCTTGGGGACGCCGGGCGCGTGACGCACTGCGCGCAATAAAAGGCTCTCTGCGGGCGTCTTACCAGCGACGAGCGCTCCGGATCTTCCGCCCTTTAGGAAACCCTCGCGTGTGTCCAACCTCAAGCTGCCTTGCTGGAGCTTTTCGCCGTGACAGGCCGCGCACTTTTCGAGCAGCAACGGCCGGACCTGCGACTCAAACAACAGCGCCGCCCCCGGAGCCTTTGCTTCGGAGGACGGCGCCGCCAGTCCCGCGGTGGAACCCAAAACTACGACCGCTGCCGCGGCTATCCAAACCAGGCTTCGCAACGTCCAACCCTCGCTTCGGCAGTCACTATGACGCTTCGGGGAGAGATGGGTCGCAGTCATTCCACCTTCAAGTCGTCGTATTTCTTCGCGCTGAACAGCCCCGGGTAGACCACCCCGGCCAATGCCGCTCCAAACAGCGGGGCCACCCAGAACAGCCACAGCTGTTGGATCGCCCACCCTCCGACGTAGACCGCCGTTCCCGTGCTGCGCGCGGGGTTGACGGATAGATTCGTCACCGGGATGCCGATCAGGTGGATCAGCGTCAGTCCCAACCCGATGGCAATGGGCGCGAACCCTTGCGGCGCCCGCTCGTCCGTCGCGCCGAGGATGATGAAGAGAAACATAAACGTCAACACGACTTCCGCGATGAGAGCGGAGACCATGCTGTAACCGCCCGGACTATGGACGTCATAGCCGTTCGACGCGAACCCGGTGGTGGGGTCGAAGGTGCCTTGCCCGTGCGCGATGGCAAACAGCACGCCACCGCCCGCAATCCCGCCCACCACCTGCGCCATCACATAAGCCGGAAGCTCCGAGGCCGGAAACCGCTTGGCGACAACCAACCCCAGGCTGACCGCCGGGTTCAGATGGCAGCCGGAAATGTGCCCGATGGCGTACGCCATCGTCAATACCGTCAACCCGAAAGCCAGTGACACGCCAAGCAGCCCGATCCCAACATCGGGAAAGCCCGCCGCGATGACCGCGCTCCCGCAGCCTCCGAACACCAACCAGAACGTGCCGAACCCCTCCGCGAATGCCCGCTTCCCAAGTGCCATCGAAAGAACCTCCCTTACCGGTCGCAAGCCCTTCCAACGCCAGGCGACGGCCGCTTCAACCGCGCAAGGCGGTGAGATGCCTAACAATTCCCAGCCGCACCATGGGATTTCCTGCCTCGGCGGCGCCCCAAATGAGCCCTCAAGGCAGCAATGAAGGCACTCCGAGCACCACCACTCAACGAACAGTCAGGTACAGACCTCTCAGTCCCGAAGGGACTTCGTACGAGTAGGCGGGCGGTTTCAACCCCTGCCGGGCCCCGCCAACACTGTGAAATCCACCGATCAAGCCCGAAAGTTCTTCGCCGAACTGGCCCACCCCGAAGAATTCCGCCGCCTCGAAGCCGCGCGCGAGCTAGACCGCCTCGGCTACCTGGACCTGGACGCGCCGGAGAACGAATCAGCCGATTCGTGGAGTGAGGGGTTCTTCCGCGACCCGTTGACTTTCGAAAGCGGCTACTCGGCGCTCGATCGCGCCGTCGCCGATTGGATGGCGCCTATCCGCCGGGCCGCCGCCGTAGCGTTGGGTCTCACCGGCAGCCCCTCTGCGCTCATCTCCCTCAAGAAGCTGGCGCGAGACGGCGACTCCGGCGTTCGCGCCGCGGCCATAGAGGCTTTAGGCCTTCTCGATACCTCCGAGTCCGTCGACTACCTGGAAATGCTCATCCGCGAGCCGCACGGCACTCCCCGCTTCGACGTGATCCGCGCGCTAGGCGGTGCTGCGCACGAGAATGCAGTCCGGCTACTCCTGGATTTGGCAAGATCGCTGACTGGTGAAGCTCGCGCCGAGGCATTTCGCTCACTGCGCCTACTGTCCCAACGATCCGGATCGCATATCAAAGACGAGCCGCATTACGGAAAAGCCCTTGATGTCTTGATTGATTGCCTCGGGGACGACTGCGAGCGGGTGAGGTCCGAAGCGGTGTTGATGCTCCAGCGGATGAGAGCCCCAAACTGTTTGATCTACCTGAACTCAATGCTGGGCGACGAAAGTCAGACAGTCCGCGAGGCAGTGACGCAGGTCTTGGAAAGTCTCGGCGCGGAGCCGGCCACGGAGCATGCCTGCGCCGGCCTCGATCTGCCCTCTTCCCGCTTGCGAACAAGCGCAGCAAGGCGCCTGCAGCGACTGGCGGACGTGAACACCGCTGCAGCCCTGTGCGGCGCGCTTGGGGACACCGAAGAGGAGGTGCGCCAGCAAGCTCAACACGCGCTCGAGCGGATCCATCAAGGCGAGAACACGGATCTCTTGGTGGCGGCACTCGACTCCCCTTACCGGCGAATCCGCATGGGCGCCATTCGCCGTCTGGGAGAGCGCCAGGATCGTGCCGCTACACCCCACCTTTGCCGTTTCCTTGAGAGCTTCGACGAAGAGCTCCGCTTCGAAGCAGCGGTGACACTCGGAAAGCTGGGGGCTTTGGAGGCCGCGCCAGTCCTCCACTCCTGGCTCCAACACGAAAAGAAAGAGCAGCGAATGACCGCCATTCTCGCCCTTCACGCCCTTTGCTGGCGCGGCTCACTCCCCGTTATGAAGCGGCGTCTCCGCATGTTCGGCGGAGAACCGGAGGCCTTCATTCGCGCCGCGCTTGAAGACGCCATCCGCTGGATCGACTACGCCTCAGATCACCGTAGCGAATTGCCCGTGGTCGCGTTGAATAAACCGGCAGACACCGCCGAACTTCCCATCGCTAGCCACACTGAGCCTTGAATCGTTTCACGCCCCTTGACCGCTGGCTGACCCACCTGGACCACCCCGACGCCTCCGAACGCCTGCGGGCCATCCAACAAGCAGGCGAAGTCGGAAGCGCGCAAGCGGCCCCACCCCTCCGCCTCTTGGCGTTGGGAGACCCGGACGCCGCGGTTCGGCTCGAAGCGCTGACGGCCTTGACTGCCCTGCGCGGCGAATCAGCGATCTCGACTCTCATCAAAGCCGTGCTGGATCCAGAAGCGGGTATCCGGAAAACCGCCGTCGAAGCTCTCGCGAGCTATTCCGGCGAGGAGGTCGCAGCCGCGCTAGCCTCCCGCGTGGACGACAGCGCGGAGATCGCCGCCGCGGCCCTTTGCTCACTATCCAGGATCGGCGACGACTTCGCGCTGCGAGAGCTCGCGCTGATGGCCGAGTCCGGCGTTGTCACCCGAAAGCTGGACGCAATCCGCGCCTTGGGAGCGTGCCGGAATCCCTCTGCGGTCCCAAAGCTCGCCCTCTACCTCAAGGTTGATGAGAAACGAGTCCGAACCGCCGTCGCCGAGGCTCTCGGCAATTTCGGACACGCCTCCGCATTCACTAGCGCGGACGCGAGGGTGGCCGCCGCTCTCCTGCGCGCTCTCGACGACCCCTCCCCAGAAGTGCGCGAGCAAGGCGCCAAGGCGCTGCGAAACGTCAAGGCTTGGGAGACAAGTGTCCCGCTCAATGCCGCCCTGGGCGACGAAGTCGAACCAGTCCGAAAGGCCGCTCTCGAGACCCTCACCCACCTTGCCGCCCCCACCCACGCTCGAATGGCCCTCCGCGCGCTCGAGCTTTCTTCGCCACGCCTCCGAGCCGGGGCGATCCGGCGTCTCCAGGCACTCGCGGATCCCACGTTCTATTTCGCCATCGCCGTCTCGTTAGAGGACGACGACCCCTCCATCCGGGCCGCCGCCGAGACCGCCCTCCGCAAGCTAAGTGTCACGCCAGAATCGGCTCACTTCCAACAGGCCCTCGAATCGGAGTTTCCCCGCCTCCGGGCCAACGCCATTCGCTGCGTAACCCAACGTCGCGACAACACCCTCGTCCCGCAGCTCCTCCACGCGCTCAAAGACAGCGACCTCAACGTCCAGACCGCCGCCGCCAAATCTTTGGGCGAGCTCCACGTCCCCGACGCGTGCCCCGCCCTCTGCGCTCTGCTCGAACACCCCTCCACCACCTTCCGCGAAGCCGTCATCGAATCGCTCCGCAATCTCGGCTGCCGGCTCGCTCTCCCCGCACTCCACGAGCGCTACAAAACCTTCGGCGGCGAGCCGGACCGCCATCTCCGCAAACGCCTCCACGCCGCCATCGAAGCAATAGCAGAGCGCACCGAACAACATCGACACCTCCCCCTAGCAGCCTCCCCTCCGGAACTATCGGACACCGATCTTCCCATCAGCGCCCTCGGCCCCAAAAAACCAAGCCGCCACTAACCCCTTCCATCTCGCACACTATCGAGTGCCGAGACGTAATAGTTTGGGGGCAAACTCCGCAACAGGGATCAGCGAGCCAACACTGCAGGCCACGCGATGTCCTCCAAGCGGCGAATTTCGCTCTAAACGCGCAAAAAAGCGCAAAAATGTGCAATCGGCCAGGTATGGACCGATGGAGAGATCGATGAGCCTGAAAGTAGCAGTCGCCGGAGCCGCCGGCCGCATGGGCCGAAACGTCGTCAAAGCCGTAAACGACGACCCGGAATGCGAGCTCGCCGCCACCGTCGACGTCGCCTGCCTCGGCGAAGACGCTGGGGCCCTCGCCGGTATCGGCAACCTCGGCCTTGCCATCCGCGATGACCTCGAAACCGCTCTACGCGAAACCGGCGCGCAGGTGATGGTCGACTTCACCCTCGCCAACCACGCGCATCGCAACGCGCTCATCGCCCTTGCCGCCGGCGTCTCCCCCGTCATCGGCACGACCGGCATAGCCGCCGCGCAACTCGCCGAGATCGACGCCGCCGCCCGCCGGGCCGGAATCGGCGCCGTCCTCGCCCCGAACTTCGCCATCGGCGCCGTGTTGATGATGCTCTTCGCCAAACAAGCCGCTCGCTACATGCCGGACGTCGAAGTCATCGAGCTCCACCACGAGAAAAAGATCGACGCCCCCAGCGGCACCGCAATGCGCACCCTGGAGCTCATCCTCGAAGGCCGCGGCCAGGACCTCGCCAAGCGCCCAGATCGCGAGGAGTTCAAAGTCGAAGGCGCCCGCGGCGGCGATGTCGAAGGCGTGCGGATCCACAGCGTCCGCCTCCCCGGCTACGTTGCGCATCAGGAGTGCATCTTCGGCGGCCTCGGCCAGACGCTGACCATCCGCCACGACAGCATCGACCGGGTCAGCTTCATGCCCGGCGTCATCCTCGCCTGCAAAAAAGCGCGCGAGCAGACGGGGCTGGTCGTCGGGTTGGAGCACCTCCTCGAACTCTAGACTAGCCGTCTACTCCGTTCGATGGAGCCCGTCGTTCCGTCGTCGGAGCGATGGTGGAGTATCCGGTTACACCGATAACTCGTCCGGCAGCGATTACCGCAGCCTGAAGATGAGTGAGACCTCGATGTCGCAAAGCACCCTTTTGGCGAAACCGGAACCGTTCAGCGAGCCAGCCGAGCAGACGCAGCCAACAGGCGCCAACCGGCGCCGCTTCGAGCGCCACGAGCTCACCATCCGGATCTTGATGCGGCAAACGCTGAATGCGACCTCCGGCCGCACGGTCAACGTCAGCCGCGGCGGCGTTCTCATGCGGACCGCCGGCCCCCTGACCATCGGCGGCCTTTACGAGTGCACCCTTGAGTTTCCGGATGCGATCTTCAAACGGAACGCCCGCGTTCTCCGAGAGCTCCCCGGCTTCGTCTACGCCGTTGAATTCGAAACGCTCATCCCGGAGCCGCTGCTTTACGCCGAGTGACCTGATTGGGAACGGGGAACGGTAGTCGTTACAGGATTCAAAGCTGCTTCCTCTCTGCAGAGGGGTCGGGGGTGAGGCCCGTTGACGCACCGGGCATCGGGTCTGTTCACTACACCCTGCATCTGATACAGTGAGGGGCAGCGAGTTCGCGCGATTTGCGTTCGCCACACGCACACTGATCGGCTCATCCATGTCTCACGACGCGAGGACCCCGCGGTCTCCTTCCGCCCCAGCGGACGGCGACCGCTTCACCAAGGGCTAACACGACTTCACGCGGAGTCGTGCCGCCGCACGTACGGCGTCAGCCTGTCCTCATGTTCTCCGCGTCCCCTGCGTCTCTGCGGTTTACTTCGCTCGACGACGCTCGTTTCTTCGGACCCCAGGCGGGTCCCACAGCTTTGTTAACGATGGAGTTACCCACGATGTCGGATGGTTATGTAGTAGCGGTAGTCGGAGCCGGCGCGGTCGGCGTGGAGATGGTGCGGGTCCTGAAGGAGCGGCAGTTCCCCGTGAAGGAGCTGCGAATCCTCGCCCGCTCCGACCGCGAAATGACGATCGACGGCGACACCTACCAGGTCTGCGCCACCACCCCCGAGGCCTTCGACGGCGTCCAAATCGCCCTCTTCGCCGGCACGGAAGGCGAGAAGGGCGCGGCCGTGACCTTCGGGCCTGAGGCGGTGAAGCGCGGCGCAGTCGTCATCGACAACGGCAGCGACTTCCGCATGGACCCCAACGTCCCGCTCGTCGTCCCCGAAGTCAACGGCGAAGACGTGCTCAAGCACAACGGCTACATCGCCAACCCGAACTGCAGCACCATCCAGATGGTCCACGCTCTCAAGCCGCTGCAGAACCTCTCGCCGATCACCCGTATCGTGGTGAGCACGTACCAGTCCGTCTCCGGAGCCGGCGCGCCCGCGATCAAGGAGCTGGAAGCGCAAGTCCGGTCTGCCGCCGCCAACGAGCCCATGCCCGCCTACGAGAACATCCCGCAGCAGCTCGCGATGAACGTCCTCGCGGGAGCCTGGAAGTTCCGCGACAACGGCTATCAGGACGAAGAGTGGAAGATGGTCCTCGAGACGCACAAAATCATGCACGACGACCAGATCAAGATCACGCCAACTACCGTCCGCGTCCCCGTCACCATCGGCCACTCCGAGAGCGTTTACGTCGAGACCGAGCGCAAGATCACGGCGGATGAAGCCCGCGCCGCCTTCGCCGCCTTCCCCGGCCTCAAAGTCGTCGACGACCTCGCGCCGACGGAAAAGGACCCCCACGCCCGCACCTACCCGACGCCCCTCGACGCCGCCGGCACGCCGGACACGCTCGTCGGCCGCGTGCGGGAGGATCCCTTCATCGAAAACGGACTGCTCTTCTGGGTCGTCGCGGACAACCTCCGCAAAGGCGCCGCCCAAAACGCCGTCCAAATCGCCGAAGAGCTTGTCTCACGCGGCTGCATTTAGGTCATTTCAACCGCAGAGACGCAGAGGACGCAGAGAAAACCAGCCGAACAGGTTTTTCACGGCCGGCAAGCGAACTCGTTCCGGTGGCTGGACAAGCTCGGATCGGGTTCTCTCTGCGCCCTCTGCGTCTCTGCGGTGAATTAACAACGAGGTAGATCAATGGCTTTTGGGCGACTGCTAACGGCGATGATCACGCCGTTTCACCCGGATGAGAGCGTCAACTACGAGGGCGCGGCCGCCGTCGCGCGGCACCTCGTCGATACCGGCAGCGACGGCGTCGTCGTCACCGGCACCACCGGCGAGTCCCCCACCCTCACCACCGAGGAGAAGCTGGGACTTTACCGCGCAGTGAAAGAAGCGGTCGGCGGCCGGGCATCGGTCATCGCGGGGACCGGTAACTACTGCACCCGCGAATCCGTGGAGTTGACCGAAGAAGCTCACCGTATCGGCGTCGATGGCGTGATGGCGGTGGTCCCGTACTACAACAATCCGCCGCAGGAAGGCATCTACCGCCACTTCAAGGCCATCGCCGAAGCGAGCCCGCTGCCGGTGATCCTCTACAACATCCCCGGCCGCTCCCCGCGCAACATGGAGGCCTCGACGACCCTGCGCCTCGCCGAGATTCCGAACATCATCGCGGTGAAAGAGGCATCCGGAAAGCTCGAACAGATCGCCGAGATCATCGCCAAAGCCCCGGGCCACTTCAAGGTCTACAGCGGCGACGATTCCTCCACCCTCCCGCTGATGAGCATGGGAGCCTGGGGCATCATCTCCGTCGCGGGCCACATCGCCGGACCGCAGATCAAGCGGATGGTCGAAGCCTTTGCCGCCGGAAACGTAGGCGAGGCCGCCCGGCTCCACGGCGCGCTCCTACCGTTTTTCCAGGCCTGCTTCTGCGAAACGAACCCGACGCCGATCAAAGCAATGGTCAACGAGCTCGGTCTCCCCGCCGGCGGCGTCCGCCTCCCGATGATCGCCGCCGATGAGCGCGTGCTGACCCGCATCCGAGCCGCGATGCAGGACTTGAAGCAGGTCTAGTGGCCGCCATCGCCCCCACGCCCAAAGCGCTGACCCGCGCCGCTTCCGGAGAGTCGTTCTGGAAGCGGCGCGAAGTCTCGCTGCTGATTGCGTGGATCGCGCTGGTTGGGGCCATCGCGCTCAAGCGTCCGGACTTCCTCAGCGGCCAAAACCTCGCCGACATCCTGCTGAACGCCTCGGCCCCGGCCATCGCGGCGTGCGGGATGACGGCCCTGATCGTCGCCGCGCAGATCGACATCTCCATCGGCGCGATCTTGTCCGTTTGCGCCGTAGTCGTGGCGATGTCGGCGAAGAGTGGCACGCCGGTCCCCGGCCTCATCGCGATCGGCGTCGCCACCGGCTCCCTCCTCGGCGCGACGAACGGTCTGCTGGTCGCCGGTCTCCGCATCCCTTCGATCGTCGCGACCCTCGCCACGATGGGAGCGATTCGCGGCCTTCTGGTCCTCATCGGCAAAGGCCAGCAGATCGACATCCCGGATCCCGTCTACAACCTCGCCAACGCGCACTTCCTGGGCCTCACCACACCCGTTTGGGTAGCCGCCCTGGTGGCGGTAGGCGCCAGTCTGCATCTCGGCCTTTCGCGAGCCGGACGCCGCTTCTACGCGGTCGGCAGCAACGCCCGGGCTGCCGAGTTGACCGGCATCGCCGTCAACTGGGTCACCTTCCGCAGCTTCGTGCTGTTAGGCGGGCTGGTCGGACTGGCGGCATGCCTCTACGCCGCCCGCAACCACTCCATCGAAGCGACCCCGACCCGTGGGTTCGAGCTGGAGGTCATCACGGCGGTCGTCGTCGGCGGAACGGACATCTTCGGCGGCCGCGGCACCGTTCTCGGCTCCGTGATGGCGGCGATCCTGCTGGTCACCATCAGCACCGCCCTGACGTTCGCCGGCAGCTTCACCTCCCTCCGCAGCGAGATCCAACCCGCCGTCCAGGGCCTGCTGATCCTGATGGCCGTCCTTTACAACAGCCTCAGCCGCAAAGCCCAAGACACCGACCGTTAAGCTCATCATCAGCGGAACCGAGTTGGTTACTAAATCGTCGCGGCGCTAGGTGACTTGAATCCCTCGATCTCATCGTCGACGCAGCCCGAGAACCATCGTGAAAACGACGGGGCTACCTCCTCAAACGCCTGGTTCTCGTCCAGGTAGTAAAGGACCGGAGGATCGTCGCCCTCGCCGCATCGCAAAAACAAGAACTGATATCCCTGGTGCATCGCAAAGACGAACGCGTCCTCGGGCAAAAACAAATCGGGGGGTGCCTCGTCGAGTAAGTTCAGAGCGTCCTCTTGAAGCTCGACCAACACGTCGTACTCCCAATCGGTGCCGACTAAGAATTCACCTGCGCACTTCCCGCACCTCTCGAGGAAGAACCTATAGGATCCAGGGAGCACAAGCTTAACAGCTGCCTCGATAGCCGAGACGTCACCCGAAGAGCAGCCTACAAAACCCGCTTCCCCGGCCAAACCAGATTCCGCGAGACGACTCACTGCGTCGACGATTGCCACCTTCCAGGACTGATCATCAAGCCCCATCGTGGTTATCCTGACCCACCGTTATGACAGATTGACAGCGCGCAATTGATCCCGGCCATTCCGTGTTCCTTCTGTGTCCGCTCTGTGTCCCTCTGTGTCGAAAACTCCGGAGCCTTCCGTCAAGGCACTCACATCAGGTATGATAAGCCCCCGGCGATCAACGGCCTCATCGGTCGCCGCAAGGTTTGAAGCATGGAAAAGATCGTCCTCGCGTACAGCGGCGGCCTGGATACGTCCGTCATCCTTCCCTGGCTGAAGGAGCGCTACCCCGGCGTCAAGCTGGTCGCCTTCGCCGCCGAGCTGGGGCAGGGCGACGAGTTGAATAACATCGAGCAGAAGGCCTACGCCTCCGGCGCCGACGAGGTCATCGTCAAAGACCTCCGCCGCGAGTTCGCCGAAGAGTACTGCTTCCCGATGCTCCGCGCCCACGCCATCTACGAAGAGGATTACCTCCTCGGCACCAGCGTCGCGCGCCCGATCATCGCCAAGCACCAGGTCGACGTCGCCCACCAGACCGGCGCGGATGCCGTCGGTCACGGCGCGACCGGCAAGGGCAACGACCAGGTACGCTTCGAGCTGACCTACATGGCCCTCGATCCCAAGCTGAAGATCGTCGCGCCTTGGAAAGACCCCACCTTTGAGCTGACAGATCGCGAAACCGCCATCGACTACGCTGTCGCCCACAACATTCCGATCGATCAGACGAAGACGAAGATCTACAGCCGCGACCGCAACCTCTGGCACATCAGCCACGAAGGCGCGGACCTCGAAGACCCCGCCAACGAGCCGCAGGATGACTTGTGGGTCATGTCCGTCCCCATCGCGCAGTCGCCGGACACGCCGCAGTACGTCACCATCGACTTCGAGCGCGGCAACCCCGTCGCCGTCGACGGCCAGCGCCTCCGCGGCGAAGAGCTCATCGCGCTGCTGAACGAAACGGGCGGCAAACACGCTGTCGGGCAGACGCAACTCGTCGAAAACCGGCTCGTCGGCATGAAATCCCGAGGCGCTTACGAGACCCCCGGCGGCACCATCCTCTACGAAGCCCACAAGGCCCTCGAGCATCTCTGCCTGGAGCGCGACACCGCGCACTACAAGCAGCAAGTCGCGCTGAAGTACGCCGAGATGGTCTACAACGGCCAGTGGTTCCACCCGCTCCGCGACGCCCTCCAGGCGTTCATCGATCACACGCAGCAGGCCGTCAGCGGCTCCGTCACGATCAAGCTCTACAAAGGCCAGGCAACAACGGCGTCGGTCACCAGCGACGACAGCCTCTACGATCCCGCACTCGCCAGCTTCGCCATGGGCGGCTACGATGTCACTGCCGCCCGCGGCTTCATCGACCTCTTCGGGCTGCCGATGAAGGTCCACACGTTGCAGCGCTCGCAGAAGTAGCGCCTCGCGGTTAGACAACCGGGGGTTAGAATCCCACCGGCTGCGCATTACGAGACCCGCCTCGGCGGGTTGACGTTGGGCTACAATCCAATTCCAACCCGCGAAGGCGGGTTTCGCACGTACAGCCGGTGGGTTTCCAACCCCCGGAGATGAATCACACAACGTATACTCAGGTGGAAACCTCATTCACGCCAGCCCATGACACCTGAAGCGTTGGAGCAACTGAAGAGCAAACTAGAGCCTGCCTTCGTGCGACATGGCGTTCGGCTAGCCTACCTCTTCGGTTCGCAGGCGACCGGAAAAACCCATGCGGAAAGCGACACCGATGTCGCAGTTGTGCTGCCGCGTCACCTCGATGCAAAAGAACGCTTTGCTGTTCGGCTCGAGTTGACGGAGAGCGTTGCGCGTGCCTGTGCTACGGACAACGTCGATGTGGCCATCTTGAACGAGGCATCGCCGCTGCTTCGCTTTGAAGTCCTTCGCGACGGGATCATCCTCTACTCGCTAACCGATCGGGAACGTGTGGAGTTTCAGGTGAGAACCTGCGCTGCTTACGAGGATAGTGCGCCCCTACGCAGGCTTCTGGCTTCGTCTCTACGAGATCGACTGCGCAACGGAACTTTCGGTAGAAAAGTACGGATCGCAGGTTCGCCTCAATGACGTCGCCCGAGGTCATCACCGAACGCCTGGAGTTGCTTGACCTGTTCGTGAAGAGCTTGAGGGACCGTCAGCACGTCACGGTAGAAGACCTACGGGCCGACATCCATCTTGAGTGGGACGTTGAGCACGGACTGCAGCTCTGCGTCCAATGCGTGTCCGACATTGCCTCGCACATCGTTGCGGCCGAAGCTCTGGGTAAGCCCGCATCGTCCGTCGATGCCGTGGAACTGCTCGGGATCCACCGGGTGATTTCCCGAGAGCTGGCAGAGAAACTCATGCAGGCCGTGAGGTTTCGAAACCACCTCGTTCACCTTTATGCGCACGTAAGGCTTGATGTCGTCCACGACGTGCTGGTCCACGGACTGGATGATCTCGAAGAGTTTGCCCGTCAAGTGATTGAATACACCGATCTTGGTATGCGGGCACCGATGGAGGCGGAATGAATCTCTGGGGTGGACGCTTTAGCTCAGGGCCCGACGCGGCGATGGAGGCCTTCACCGCCTCGCTGCCGTTCGATCAACGCATGGCGGAACAAGACGTCCGCGGCTCCATCGCGCACTGCCGCATGCTGGGCCACACCGGCATCGTTTCCGTCGACGAGGCCACCCTCATCGAGTCCGGGCTCCAAGCGATCCTGACCGAGCTCCCGACGCTCGGCAGACTCGATGGCGCCGAGGATATCCACTCCTGGGTCGAAAGCCGCCTTTACGACAAGATCGGCGCTGTCGCCGGCAAGCTCCACACGGCCCGCAGCCGCAACGACCAGGTCGCCACCGATGCCCGCCTCTACCTCCGCGAAGCCGTCGACGCCCTTGACCACGAAGTCCGCGCCTTCCAGCGGATGCTCTTGGACCACGCGACGGCCAACACCGAAACAGTGCTGCCCGGCATGACCCACATGCAGCACGCGCAGCCCGTCGTCCTGGCGCATCACCTACTCGCTTACTTCTGGATGCTCCAGCGCGATCGCGGCCGTCTCGCGGACTGGCGCAAGCGGGCGAACGTACTCCCTCTCGGCGCCGGTGCGCTGGCGGGATCTCCCTACCCCGTCGACCGCGCCTTCGTCGCCAAGGAGCTGGGCTTCGACGGCGTCGGCGAGAACTCAATGGACAACGTCGCCGATCGCGACTTCGTGATCGAGCTGAACGCAGCCCTCGCGCTGATCAGCGTCCACCTCTCGCGCCTCGCCGAAGAGATCGCGCTCTGGGCGACGCGAGAGTTCGGCTTCCTGGCGCTAGATGATAGCGTCGCCACCGGCAGCAGCATCATGCCGCAAAAAAAGAACCCGGATCTCGCCGAGCTGGTCCGCGGCAAGTCCGGCCGCGTCTTCGGCAACCTCCAGGCGCTGCTGACGATCATGAAGGGCCTCCCGCTCGCCTATAACAGCGACATGCAAGAGGACAAAGAGCGCGTCTTCGACAGCCTGGACACCGTCACCGGCTGCCTCGGCGCGCTGAACCTGCTCCTGACTCGCAGCCGTTTCCGCCCCGAGCGCATGCGCGCCGCCACCGCCGGCGACTTCTCCACTGCCACCGACCTCGCCGACTACCTCGCCCAGAACGGCCTCCCCTTCCGCGAGGCCCACGAAGTCGTCGGCGGCATCGTCCTCTGGTGCGAACAGAATTCGCGGACCTTGGAATCGCTCTCCGCCGAAGAGCTGACGCCGTTCCACAACCTCTTCGCCGAGGCGCCCGCAGACATCACTTCCGTCGAAGCCAGCGCCCGCGCCCGCCGCTCCCCCGGCGGCACCGCGCCCGATGAGGTCCGAAACCAACTGCAGAAGGCCGAAGCTGCGCTCGGATCCACGGGATGAACCGCTACCGCGTCGCCCTCCACGGCACTAACTTCCTGCTGAAGCGCGAAGGCCGCAAACAACGCCTCGGCTTCCGCATCACCCGCTGGGTCGAAGCCAACGACGTGGCCGACGCCGCCACGCAGGCCTTTGCGGCAGTCCAGGAAGACGACCGCCTCTGGTCGCAGCTCCTCAACGAGCGCGAAGACCCGCCGTTCCTGGAGGTCGAGGAGTTGGCGCTCGCACCGCGGCTGGAAGGCCCCTCCGGCTACGCCTTCTATCGGATGGACCCAGCACCCGATCCGAAACGGCGCCGGTGGCGTTAATGTCGAGTTAGGCGTATACCCTAACGTCCAATGCCTGCCGCCTAACGCCCTAGGAAGAATTCCCGGACAAGGATTCGAACCTCGATTAACGGCTCCAAAGGCCGCTGTCCTGCCGTTGGACGATCCGGGAGAGCGTGGGCCCAGTATAGCCATGACGCGCCCGCCGCGCAAGCCGCCGGGTGGTCCAGACGCAGCCAGGGCCCCTCGCGGCCCGTTCGATTCCGCACTGGCGATGAAGCTACGGGAATCGAACGGGCCACGAGGGGCCCTGGCTACACAGGCGTTCCTCTCCGATAATTACTGCGCCACTACCCGCGCGGCGTTTATCGTCACCGGAGACAACGGGACGTCATCGTGAAAGCCCTTCCGGCCTGTGGCGACGCCCTTGATCTTCTCGACCACGTCCATCCCATCGATCACCTTGCCGAACACCGCGTAGCCAAAGCCCGCGGAGCTCGTGTCGCGATGGTTCAGGAAGCTGTTGTCCTTGACGTTGATGAAAAACTGCGCCGTGGCGCTGTCGACAACCTGGGTTCGCGCCATCGCAACCGTCCCACGAAGGTTCTGAAGGCCGTTGGCGGCTTCGTTCTTGATCTGGCTGCCGGTCTTCTTCTCCTTCATATTCGCGTCCATGCCGCCGCCCTGGATCATGAAGTTCGAGATGACGCGATGGAAGATCGTCCCGTCGTAGTGCCCCGCCTCGACGTACCCAAGGAAGTTCTTGACGGTGATCGGCGCCTTCTCGGCATCCAACTCGAGGGTGATGTTCCCCTCGCTAGTTTCCAGCACCACTTGCGGTGCGCTCATAAGCATTCCTTTCGAATTCGGAATGCGGAACTCGGAATGGGGAGCAGGAACCTGGATTCCGCACTCCGCATTCCGCATTCCGCATTCGACGCTACTGCTTCAACTTCACAGATTTGATCACGACCGCCGTCGACGGCACGTCCTTGTAACCATTCTTCGACGTGGTCGGCGTGCTGACGATCTTGTCCACCACATCCATCCCCGACAGCACCTTCCCGAAAACGGCGTAACCGTAGTTCGAATCGTCTTGATGGTTGAGGAAGTCGTTGTCCTTCACATTGATGAAGAACTGCGACGTGGCGCTATCCACGACGTTCGTCCGCGCCATCGCGAGGGTGCCGCGCAAGTTCTTGAGGCCGTTCTTGGCTTCGTTCTTGATCGGCGCCTTCGTCTCTTTCTGCTCCATGTCCGGCGAGAACCCGCCGCCCTGGATCATAAACCCGGGGATGACGCGGTGAAAGATCAGCCCGTCGTAGTGCTTCGCCTTCGCGTAGTCCTCGAAGTTCTTTACGGTGACCGGCGCCTTCTCCGCGTTCAGCTCGATCGTGATCGCGCCGAGCGACGTATCGAGCACGTACACCGGGTTCTTCTTCGCGTCTTCGGCGATTCCCGCAACCGCAGCCGTCATCAACGCCAACGCCGCTATGGCGAAACTCCAACGCCTCATTTGCCCGCCCCTTCCTTGATCTTGATCGACTTGATGATCACCGGCTCCACCGGCACGTCGTCGTGCGGACCCCTCGACTCTCTCGGCACGGCGACGATCTTGTCCGCCACATCCATCCCCTTCGTCACCTTGCCGAACACCGCATACCCGTCCCCCATGTCGAGGGAGTCGTTGTCGTTGACACTGATGAAGAACTGGGACGTGGCGCTATCCGGATCGCTAGTGCGCGCCATCGAGAGCGTGCCGCGGACATTTTTCAGGCCGTTGCTGTGCTCGTTCTTGATCGGAGCGTCCGTCGGTTTTTCATTCATGTCCGGGGTCATGCCGCCGCCCTGGATCATAAAGCCGGGGATTACGCGATGGAAGATCGTCCCGTCGTAGTGCTTCTTCTTGATGTACGAGACGAAGTTCTTGACGGTGATCGGGGCCTTCTCGCCGTCCAACTCCGCCTCGATCTTACCCATGCTTGTGTCGATGACGATCGGCACCTTCCCGAGCTTGTCTTCCTTGGGTTCAGCGGTCTTCGGTTCGCTTTCGGTCTTCGCGTCACCCGCGGCGGGGGC
>JADMIO011297991.1_pt1 | contig 73050 bp, 53 predicted proteins | sample 8958161 | NCBI WGS metagenome assembly JADMIO01 (sample SAMN16585339, study PRJNA669376) | soil metagenome | isolation source: Crop rotation soil | place: USA: Cullars Rotation, Alabama | collected 2011 | reverse complement strand
CGCGACAACTTGTCCACGTGGAATTCTAAGCTTAGGATCCCAATGTGCTGGAAAGAGCGCCGAGAGGCCCTCGTCGGATGAACGGGTCGACGGCTGTCGGAAATGGACGAGGCGGTCGCCGTTCGCCATCGGCAGCCCTTGAACCAGCACGCCGTTCACCATGCTGAAGATCGCGGTCGCGGCGCCGATGCCGATCGCGAGAGTGACGATGGCCGTCAGCGAGAACGCAGCCGACTTGCTTAGGCTGCGAGCGGTGTAGCGCGCGTCTTGGATCAGGTTGTCGAGCATGTCAGCCCCATGCCGTGTTCACTTCCCCGACGTCGATCCCCCGGCATCCATCATAGAAAAGAAGCCCGTCTGGCGCCAATCGCGATGGGCTTGCCTTGCTCTGACGATGGCAGGAATCGTCGGATGTTCGACATTGTGCCACGTTGGCCGATCGACAAGGTTGACCTCCACACCGGTTCGTCGAGCTTTCTTTGACAGGTTCCCTCGAAAGCATGCGTCGTTGCGCCGCCGCGCTTCTCGTCGCCGGCGCCGCACTGTGCGCGCGGCACATCGACGCGCAGGCTCCGCGGCAAAGCCCCGTCGAAGTCATGGTTTTGAAGCCGCCGACCCCGGCCTTCACCGACGGACACCGGGTACTCGTCTACGAGCTGCATCTGACGAACCTGAGCGCCCTGACGGCCGTTGGCCCTCGGGTGTTGACGCTCCGGTCGGTGGAGGTCTTCCCCGCCCTCACCTCCACCCGCCCAATCACTACGCTCCGCGACTCGGCGCTCCGCGCATCCTTTCGCGGCATCGCCGCAATGCCGGCGATGACGATGGCGAGTGGCGGCATGGCCGCACCCTCCGCGCCGCGCATCGACCCGGGACAGCGCGCGGTCGTCTTTCTGTGGTTACGGCTCGCAACAGACATGAGGACACCCGAGCTCCTCCGTCATCGACTCACCTTCTCGATGTCCGATTCCACGAGCCACGGCGTGGTCGACGTCGTTTCGACGCTCGATAGCGTTGTCACGCCCGTTCTCAGTACGAACGTTCCGACAATCGGCGCGCCGATGCGTGGCGGCGATTGGCTTGCCGGCAACGGTCCGTCGAACAGCTCTGACCACCGGCGTTCGATCGTACCGCTCGACGGTCGTGTCTGGATCGCGCAGCGGTTCGCCATCGACTTCGTGAAAATCGGTCCGAACGGGAACACCTGGCACGATGACCGAAGCAAGAACGAGAACTACTGGGGATATGGCGAACCTGTCGTCGCGGTCGCTGACGGCGAGGTCGTGTCCGTCGTCGACAACATCGTCGACAATGCTCGCGGCGTTCTGCCGCCGTCCAACATCGCGACGCTCCCCGGAAATCACGTCATCCTTCGTATCGGCCCGTCGCAGTACGCGCTGTTCGCCCATTTGAAGCACGGCAGCATCGGCGTCCGCACCGGGCAGCGAGTGCGACGCGGCGATATGTTGGGCAAACTCGGCAACTCCGGACAGGCCACAGCGCCGCATCTGCACTTTCAACTCATGGATGCGCCCGCGCCACTGGCCGCCGAGGGCATTCCCTTTCTCCTCGATCGGTTCACTTTCATGGGATTCGGACGCGACTACGAGCCGGCCAAGCAGCATCCCGGCATCGCCAAGCAACGCGAGTTGATCACGGACGACGCCGTAATCCGTCTTCTGCCCCCAAACCGATGAGCGCGCGACGTATTGGATTTCTCGGCTTCGACGGCGTGCAGGCGCTCGACTTGTTCGGGCCTGCCGACGCCTTCGCCTCGGATGTGTTTCTCAGCCGGCGTTTGGACGGCGAGCCGCAGAGCCACTGGCCGCCCTACGAGATCATCACCATCGGCCTGACGGCGCGTCGGTTCACGGCGAGCAGCGGGATTACCGTCAACGCCGATCTGAGCGTGCGGACCCGGGTCGACCTCGACACGCTGATCATCCCCGGCGGCGAAGGTCTTCGACGTCCGGGCGTCGCCGACAAGGCCGCGGCTTGGATTAGAGAACAGGCATCGCGGACGCGGCGCGTCGCCAGTATTTGTACGGGCATCTACGGGCTCGCGCCCACGGGACTGCTCGATGGTCGCCGAGTGACCACGCATTGGACGGCGACGCAAGATGTCGCGCGGCGGTTTCCGAAGCTGCGGGTCGACGCCGACGCGCTGTTCATTCGCGACGGAAAGTTTTATACGTCCGCCGGCATCACCGCCGGGATCGACCTCGCCATGGCGCTGATCGAGGAAGATGAAGGGCCCGCCGCCGCCCTCGCCGTGGCGCGCGAGCTGGTCGTTTTCTTGAAGCGACCCGGTGGGCAGAACCAGTTTTCCGAGCCGCTACAATTCCAGACATCGTCGAACGATCGTTTTGCTGAATTGGGGGCGTGGATTCACACGCATCTCCGCCAGCCGATGTCCGTCGAGACGTTGGCGGCGCGTACCTATTTGAGTCAGCGTCAGTTCGCGCGCGCCTTCAAGCACGCGTTCGGGACGACACCGGCCCGGTTCGTGGAGCGAGCGCGTCTTGGCGAAGCAAGGCGCCGTTTGTCCTCACATCGGAAGGCGCCGGTCGGCGCCATCGCGCGATCGGTCGGGTACGAGAGTGAAGACGTGTTCCGGCGCGCCTTTGAACGACATTTCGGTATCAACCCGGCGGCGTATCGCGCACGCTTTGCTTCGCTCGGCGACCGGTAACGCACCGGGGGAACGCGCGCTCCATCCGCGTATTCGAATAGGCGATGTTCACAATCACATGCAACTCGTCGATATGAGTCTGATTCGGATGACCGCGACAGCGTTTGTGGTGATGGCGCTTCCTTTGACACTCGTCGCGCAAACCGACAGCTCGAGGCCCCTACCCGCACCCCCGCGGTCGCTCGAGCAGCTGGCGGAGCGCTACCGGCGGGCACACGATGCACACGACGTCCGGGCAATCAAGGGACTGTTCTATTGGGGCGCGAGCACCGAACGTACTCGCACGCTCGTCGGGAGCTTTATCGAGCAGGACGTGTCCAACGCCGTCCGAAAGGTATCGGTCGTGGGGCTCGACTCGAGCGACCACTTCCAATACACCCAGGACGGCGTCGCCTATCGCACGACACTTCCGCCGACCGCCAAGCTCAGAATCGATTTTCTCCCACGATCCGCGCGTGGCGGTACGTACAAGTCCGAGCAGACGTACTATTTCATCGGCGCGCGGAATGGAGACTTTTGGCTGCTGACCGCGGAGCCGGTGCCACGCTCTTAAGAAGCGAGAACCTCGATGCCCATCATCGCCGTCACGGACGCACCGCCGAGGAAGTCGCCAAGCCAGTGCCAGCGCCCTTCCGGGTGGATGGGCAGAATCGTTCTTTGGTCGATGAATCGACGACACTCCAAGCTCACGGATTGGGGACTCGGCCATTTATCGATTCGACCAGGCGACACCATTCTCGACGTGGGATGTGGCGGAGGCCGAACCGTTGCGAAGCTCGCTGACCTGGCGCGAAACGGCAGGGTGCAAGGGATTGATTACGCGCCGGCAAGCGTCGCGGCGGCGCGGCAGATAAATCGTGGGCTGATCCAACTCGGACGCGTCAGTATTGAAGAAGCATCGGTCTTGGCGCTGCCCTTTGCCGACGACACGTTCGATCTCGCCACCGCTGTCGAAACGCACTTCTGGTGGCAGGATCTGAATCGTGGCATGCAAGAGGCATTTCGCGTGCTAAAGCCGGGCGGACGCATGGCTGTCATCGCGGAGTTCTACAACGGCGGCAAGCACGCCAAGTACGCGGATCGGCTGTCACGGTGGACAACGATGGCCGTCCTCGACGTCGATCAACACAAGGCGATGTTCGTGGATGCGGGATTCACGGAAGTGAGCCTGGATGAAGACAGCGCGCGGGGGTGGATCTGCGTGCTCGGTACGAAACCGCTGTGAAGGGAGATCCTGGGCGGAGCACTACGGCGATTTGTCGCCCGCAACCGGCCTAGCGAAGCACCGTTTCGACGCGGCGATGAAGATGGAGTGCCACCCAAAACTCGCGCGCGACCTACGGTCGGGATAGGATTTGCACCATGTCCGGTCAGCCTCGCGGCGACATGCCGGTTCTCATCGTCGGCGCCGGCCCGACGGGACTCGTTCTCGCCCTCTGGCTCACCCGTCTCGGTGTGCCGGTTCGGATCATCGATCGCGCGGCACAAGCGGGAACGACCTCTCGAGCGCTGGCCGTGCAGGCGCGAACGCTGGAGCTCTATCAGCAAATCGGCATCGCCGACGACGTCGTCGCGGGCGGCGTCAAGGTTCCAGCCCTGAATCTGTGGGTGAGTGGCACACAACGAGCTCGAATCCGAATCGACGCGATCGGCGAGGGCCTGAGCCCGTTCGCGTTCGCGCTCGTCTATCCACAGGACGCGCATGAGCACTTGCTCATCGAGCACCTCGAGCGCATCGGCGTTCGCGTCGAGCGCGAGACTGAGCTCGTCCGCCTGGAACAACGCGCCGGCGGCGTCACGACGACCCTACGAACGAGGGCCGGCGAGGAAGTGTTCGAGACCTCGTACGTCGCCGGCTGCGACGGCGCGTCGTCGACAGTCCGACACCAGCTCGGTATCGAATTCCCCGGCGGCACCTATCAGGGATACTTCTACGTCGCGGACGTGCATGCCAGCACTCCCCTCGCCAACGACGAGCTGCACATCGACATCGAGGACGTCGACTTCCTTATCGTCTTCCCATTGAAAGGTTCGGGCAACATCCGCATGGTGGGGCTCGTCCACGAACACGAGAAACCCGACCGTGAGGTCTCGTTCGACGACGTTAAAGGTCGGGCGGTCGATCGGATGCAGCTTGGGGACGCCGACGTGAACTGGTTCTCGACGTATCGCGTCCACCATCGCGTGGCACCGCAGTTCCGCAACGGCAGGGCCTTCCTGCTCGGCGACGCGGCGCACGTACACAGTCCCGTCGGCGGACAGGGGATGAATACCGGTATTGGCGATGCTGTGAATCTCGCATGGAAGCTTGCCGCCGTGATCGAGGATGAAGCCGGTGCCGCGATCCTCGATACGTACGAGTCGGAGAGAATCGCATTCGCGCGGCGGCTCGTCGAGACGACTGATCGCGGGTTCACGATCGTGACGCGTCAGGGCGGGCTGGCGCGAGTCGTCCGAACTCGGCTCGTCCCCGCCATCGCGCCGGCACTATTTCGTCTTCCGGCAATGCGCCGGCTTTTCTTCCGAACGGTCTCGCAGATCAACGTCTCGTACCACGACAGCGCGCTGAGCGAAGGTAAGACTGGTGCAATCACCGCCGGCGACCGGCTTCCGTGGATCAAGACGAATGGGTCGGACAATTTCGCCTCGCTCACCTCGCTGCGGTGGCAAGTCCATGTCTACGGCCGCGCGCGGGACGAGTTGCGGGTGGCATGCTCGGAGCTCGGCATTCCGCTGTACGAGTACGAGTACAGCACGGCAGCGCGAGAGGCCGGCGTCCGCGACGGCGCGCTCTATTTCGTCCGACCAGACGGATACGTCGGGCTAGCTGATGTCGAAGCGGATGTCTCCCGCCTCCGAGGCTATGTCGCACGATTAGCCCTGCGGCTCACGGAGTGAGGTCTCGCGCGCCCGCGCGTCACGACGACCTACCGCGCCTTACGCGAGCGCTACGGCAGCCGCCGTCTCGGGAACGCGCGCCGATTCAGCGACCGCGAGCGCGCTAGCCGTGAGGACACGACTGACAGGCCGGCGCATGAGCAGCAACAACACCAGCCCGACGACCGGCAGCATCGCCGTGAATGCCCAGTACCGCGCGGGGCCGAGCGGCTCATAGAAACGCCCCAGCCAGCCGAGCAGGAAATAGGCGACGGCGCTCGCGACCTTGAACACCGCCATCATCGTCGCGTTGGTCGAGGGGGGCGTGCTGCGCGAGATCATCGCCTGCGGCGGCGCTTCCATCCACACCGTCGCCAAGTCGATGATCACGTAGAACCCGAGCCACAACAAGATCGGCGCGAACGGAAGCAGTGCGACGCCGGCGATGTAGAGATAGCCCAATGCAACGCCAACGCACGACAGGCCGAGCTTGGCCATGTCGCCCATCTCGCGCCGGCGCTCGGCGGTACGCTTCCAGTACGCGTTGCCGACGAAGACGCCGACAATCGTCATCGCGCCATCGAAGATGCCGACCCATGTCACCGGCATCTGCCAGCCGAGGATGGTTCGGTCGACGGCTTTGTCTGCCCAGACGTACATAATGCCGTAGGCTTGGTTGAGCGCGGCGTTGGTTAGGATGTACGGCACCAGCATGAGGAGCAGCACGCCGATCGTTTTCCACTCGTTGCGCGTGAGTTGGGAGTGATCGACGCGTTTGGTGATCGTATCGGGCGGCAGGTACCGTCGGCCCGAGAGGTAGATCGCGAGGGCGATCAGCATGCCGATGCCCGCCGCAAGAAACCCCCAGCGCCAACCGACCTTTTCGCCGAGCGTGCCGATGGTGAGCGGCGCGAGCAGCGCACCGACGTTGAGCGCGGCCAGATAAAGACCGAAGGCGCGCGTGCGGCGGTGGTCGTCGGGCGTGTAGAGCTGGCCGACCTGCGCCGCCATGTTGCCGACCAGGCACCCTGCTCCGAGGACGAGCAGCAACATCGCGACGAGGAAGAAATGCGCCGAGGCCATCAACAAATGCCCCGCCGCCATGAGCAGGGTACCGATGGTGACCGTTCGTGTCTTGCCGAGCACGCGGTCGCCGAGCCACGCGCCGACCAGCGGCGAGGCGTACGTCAGCCCGGAGTAAATGCCGTAGGTTTGCGCGGCGAAGGCAAGGTCGGTCATCGGGCCGAGCGTCGCGCTGAGCGCCGCGCGGAACTGACCCAAGCCGAGCACACTCCGCGCGTGCTCGGGCAGCAGCAGATACTTCGTCATGTAGAGCATGAGCAGTGCCTGCATTCCGAAGAACGCGAAGCGCTCCCACACTTCAGTGCCGGCAATAACGGTCAGGCCTTTCGGGTGACCGAAAAGATCTCGAGATTCAGCGCGAGTCACGTCGTCGTTCCTCGTGCAGCGGTATTAGGCGGCGTGCGGAGTGCCGTAACTGAGTCTGCGTGACCGGCGCTGTCAACGATGGCTCTGTACTACGACGCCCCCCAATGGCGAAAGAAGCTTTGCGACGAATCAGGAGAATTCATGCGATCGCTCCATAGCTTGCTTCTGCTCGTTCCGATCCTCGCAGGCCCCGCCATTGCACAGCAGACGCCGCGGCGCGCGGCGGCGTCTCCCGGAATTCGCATCGAGGACCTCACGTGGGTCCAGGCTGAGCGGGTGCTCGACACCAACACTGTCGTGGTGATTCCGCTCGGCGCGGAAGCGAAGGAGCACGGGCCGCAGCTGCGGCTCAAGAACGACTTCGTGCTCGCCGAGTATTACGCCGATCGCGTGATGAAGGCGTCGAAGGTCGTCGTGTATCCGACGATGAACTACGGCTTCTATCCCGCATTCGTGGAGTACCCCGGCTCGACGACGCTCCGCCTCGGCACCGCGCGCGACATGATCGTGGACGTCATCCGGACGATCGCGGGACACGGACCGAAGCGATTCTACGTGTTGAATACGGGCGTCTCGACCTTGCGCGCACTGGAGCCGGCGCGTGATTCCCTGGCGGCGTCAGGCATCGTGATGACGTATACCGATATTCTCAACATCGGCAAGGCGGCCGAGGAATCGGTGGCGCGACAGGAAGGCGGCACGCACGCGGATGAGATCGAAACGTCGATGATGTTGTACATGCATCCCGAGCTCGTCGACATGTCGAAAGCGGTCAAGGACTATCACCCGGGCGCCGGCAGGCTGACGCGCGATTCGGCGGCCGCGGTGCGCGAGAACAAGACCTGGTCGCGCAGCGGTACGTTCGGCGACGCGACGCTCGCGACGCGCGAGAAGGGGCGTATCGTCGTCGAGGCGCAGGTAAAGGGCATGCTCGCGGAAATCGAGGCGCTGCGCCGAATGCCGATTCCGCCGTGATGCGCGGTTGCCCCAAAACAATGGTGTTGGAAAAGGAGCCTAACTGAATCGATTCGAGAAGAGAGAGAGCTGAGCTCGAAGCGCTTCAGGCTCACATGCAACATTGAAGGGCTCATGCCGGCGAACATACGAACGACGCGAGGCGGGCTGGTGTGGCTGTAAGTCGCTCTGGTTGCGGGGTGCGCCGTGATGGCGTAGCGTAGACCGAATCAAGCATGCTCACGTCAACTTTCTCGAGAGGAACCGCCCATGCCGCTCTACCTGGACGTGCACAATGTGAAGGGAGGTGTCTCGGCGAAGGACGTCGCGGACGCGCACATGAAGGATCTCAAGGAGCAGACCAGGCACGGCGTCAACTACAAGCACTACTGGGTTGACGAGAAGGCCGGCAAAATTTTCTGCCTGGTCGAGGCGCCGAGCAAGGAGGCCGCGCACACCGTGCATCGCGAGGCCCATGGCCTCGTTGCCGACGAGATCTACGAGGTTCAGGAGGGATAGTAGCTCTCGGGATTTGATGACTGGCCGCCGGACCGTCAGGCCACGTTGGCCCCCCTCTTAGATCTCGAGGTCGAAAGCCAGTCCAGCATCGAGGAATGAGGCCCGATAAAGGAGAGGTGAGAGTGAACTGCGTTCCTCTCACCTCTCGCATTTTCGGCGACTCCATGCGTCGTGTTTCGTCACCGATTCGTAATGTCCGGTTCACGTCGCTCTTATCGGCCGCTGCTATGTTCGGTCGCCGACAATGATGCCGCCTGCCCCCTGAAGACCCCACTCCGATGAACGCATCGACGACACACAGGATTCGCCGCCGGAGCGCAGTCCGCAATGCGCTCGCGCAGCGCTTGATATTGGCCGCGGCGTGCTGCGCTCTTCCCGCGACAAGGGCGAACTGCCAGACCCCGCCCCGGCAAGCGATCAAAGGCATCGAGACTGTGGATTCGCTCGTCTCCGCGGAATTCGCGAAAGACAGCATCGGAAGCATCACGGTCGGCGTCATCTCGGGTTCCCAGCTTGCGTGGACGCGCACTGTTGGCTTTGCCGACATGAAGACACACCGCCTCGCGAGCCGTAATACGGTCTATCGAATCGGCTCGATCACGAAACCGTTCACCGCGGTCATGTTGATGCAGTTGGTCGCGGCCGGGCGTGTCCACTTGTCCGATCCCGTCGAACGATATTTGCCGGAAGTGAAACAGATAGCGTCGAAACCGCCCGGCGCGGCGCCATTCACGTTTCTTCAACTGGCAACGATGACGGCCGGGTTGGCGAGAGAGCCGGAAGAGGTTGGGCCATTCTGGACAGGGCCCGTCTCGGCGTGGGACAAGACGCTGCTCAGCGCGCTGCCGCACACGAACTACATCTCGCTGCCCGGGACCGAGTATTCATACTCGAACATCGGCTACGCGATTCTCGGGGCTGCTCTCGCGCGCGTCGCGGGCCAACCATACGTCGAGTGGGAGCGGTCGCACGTGCTCGAGCCGCTCGGCATGGACCGAACGCGCTTCGAGATCGACTCGACGATCGCGTCGGATGTGGCGGTAGGATACGAGGTCGTGCCGGATGGAACGCTCGACGACCAGACCGCGGCGCGGGAGGCTCGCGACGGACGGGGCTACAAGGTTCCGAATGGCGCCATCTTCACCACCGTCGACGATCTCGCGCGCTTCGTCGTGTTGGAGCTCGGCCGCGGCCCGGAAAGCGTTGTCCCGCGATCGATGCTCGACGAAGCGTTCGGTGGCCTCGTGGCGAGCGATCGAGCGCTGGAGGGCGGCTACGGATTGGGTTTCATGGCGGCGACGCGCGACGGCTATTCCTACACTGGCCATGGCGGGAGCGTCGCGGGTTATCGTGCCGCCATGTACTACGACCGCGTGAGAAAACTCGGCGTGGTCGTCTTTCGGAACGTCGGCGGAGGCAAAGCAAATTCCGATCGCCTCGCCGTGAACATCTTGTCCTTACTCGCCAAGCGGCAGCGCGACGAAATTCAGGCGGACATCGACAAGCGATTCAAGACGCAAACGGCGTCTCCGGGCAGCGAGGCCGCCATTCGTAGACTCGTCGAGGAATTGAGAGTCGGCAAGCCGAATTACGATCTCATGAGCACCGACTTGGCCCGAGAGACGCGACGCCAACTCGCACAGCACGAAGCTACGATGGCGAAGCTCGGAGCACTCCGGTCGGTGACCTTCAAGAGTGTAGGCCCGGCCGGCCCGAACATTTATCTAGCGACCTTCGACAAGGGATCGCTGGAATGGCGGATCTGGATGAACTTGGACGGCAGCGTCGACGTTTTTTTCTACCGGGAAGTTCCGGCTCCGAAGTAGCCGCCGCGGCAACGCGCCCGCCGGCGACCGGACGCATACGAGCCGCTCGGGCAGCCGTGCCGCCGAAGCGATCGCACCACGCGGATCGGCTCGCGGTGCCGGCCATCGACAGATATTTTGGGCCTGGTGGCTACCACCTCGCCCCAGACCGACCAGCTGACGACAGCGTTCGCTGGACGCTATCGCGTCGAGCGAGAGCTCGGCGCGGGCGGCATGGCCACGGTGTACCTCGCCGCGGACCTGAAGCACGATCGCAAGGTCGCGATCAAGGTGCTCAAGCCGGAGCTCGCCGCGGTGCTCGGCGCCGATCGGTTTGTCGTCGAGATCAAGACGACGGCGTCGCTCTCGCATCCGCATATCCTGCCGCTTTTCGATTCCGGTACGGTCGACGGCCTGCCGTTTTATGTGATGCCGTTCATCGAAGGCGAAACGATTCGCGACAAGCTGAATCGCGAGACGCAATTCAGCGTCGACGAAGCGGTTCGTATCGCGCGTGAAGTCGCCGACGCACTCGACTACGCGCACCGCCACGGCGTGATCCATCGCGATATCAAGCCGGAGAACATTCTTCTCCACGACGGCCGCGCGCTGGTCATGGACTTCGGCATCGCGCTCGCCGTGAGCGCGGCGGCCGGTGGTCGAATGACGGAGACAGGACTCAGCCTCGGCACGCCGCACTACATGTCGCCCGAGCAGGCAACGGCGGAGAAGGACATCACCGGTCGCTCCGACATCTATTCGCTGGCGAGCGTGTTGTACGAGATGTTGGCCGGACAGCCCCCGCACGTCGGCGGCTCGGCGCAGCAGATCATCATGAAGATCATCGCCGAGCCGGTGGGACCCGTTACCAAATTCAGAAAGTCGGTTCCGCCAAACGTTGCGGCCGCGACGGCGAAAGCGCTCGAGAAGATTCCCGCCGATCGATTCGAGAGCGCGCGGGCGTTCGCCGACGCATTGGCGAATCCTGCATTTGCCACGACGGATATTCACGGCGCGGCGATTGGGCTTGGCGTCTCGCGCGGCGGAGTGTCGAAACTGCTCTTTGCCGCGACACTGGGGGTTGCGGTGCTCGCGATTGGCGCTCTCGTCTGGTCGTTGCGCCGACCGGTAGAAGCGCCGGACGTCGCCGCCGTGCGCGTGCCGATCGATCTTCTACCGGGCGAGCGCCTCTACAGCGGCGGAGGTGGGACGACGCTCGCGATCTCGCCGCAAGGCGACCGCGTCGTGTATGACGCGCAGCTGGGCACCGGCCTGCACCTCATGATCCGCCGAACCGGCGAAACGAATCCGCGCGAGCTCGCGCCAACGCTGGGGATGCAGCCGGCGTTCTCGCCCGACGGCCGGTGGGTGGCGTATATCGAAAACGCGCAAATCAAGAAGGTTCCGGCGGACGGGGGAGCGAGCGTTGTCGTCGCCAACCTGCCGGTGCCTCTTGCTCGCGGCATGTATTGGTATGGACCCGACTCCATCTTGATCGGATCGGACGTCGGGATGTTCGTGGCGCCGAGCAAGGGAGGCGCCGCGCGGCGCGTCGCCGGCGTCGATTCGACTCAGGCAATCTCGTCGCCGGTGGTTCTGCCGGACGGCAAGACCGTGGCGTACACGAGCGGCGGTTCGCAAACAACCCGGGATATCGCGGTGACGTCGTTGGCGTCACACCGGACGTCGTCGTTCGAGATCTCGGCGGCGGCCGTGATTGGGATGCGAGAGGGACACCTGCTCTACGTGACGAGCACCGGTGAACTGGACGCCGTACCGTTCGACCTGAAGAGCCAACGCGTGACCGGCGATCCGGTGCAGATCGAGAACAACATTCGCTTTGCTGGAACCGGGATGCCACTGGCGATGCTCTCGGAAAGCGGCTCGTTGTGGTTCTTGAGCGGCCAGCCGGCGGGCTATCTCGAGCGCGTCACGCAAAGCGGTGGTGAGACGCGGTTGATCGAGGAACAACACGCCTTCCGCAATCCGCGTTTCTCGCCCGACGGGCGCAAGATCGCCGTCACAGTGAGCGACGCGAAGGGAACCAACATCTGGCTCTATGATCTGGCCAGCCGCACGTTCACGCTGCTCGTCAACGACGCGAACTATCCGGAGTGGTCGGGCGATGGCAAGCGCTTGCTGTTTCGCTTCGTCAATCAGGGCAAGCAAGGCATCTGGTGGCTGCCCGCCGACGGCAGTGGCAAAGCCGAGGTTCTGTACGAGCCGCCGGATCCGGTCAACGAGGCGATTCTCTCGCCGGACGGAAAGTGGCTGATCTATCGCACGGCGCCCGGCACACACAACCGCGACATCTACGCCGTTCCGCTCGACGGAGACCGAAAGCCGATCCTGCTGGTCGGCGGGCCGGCGCAGGAATCGCACATGCGCTTGTCGCCCGACGGGAAGTGGTTGGCCTATCAGTCCAACGAGAGCAACCGATTCGAGATCTACGTGCGGCCATTTCCCGGAAATGGCGCACGCGTGACAGTGAGCTCCGAAGGCGGCGCGGAGCCGGTTTGGTCACGATCGGGAACGTCGATCATGTATCGGACGCCGAGCGGCGGAGTGGAATCCGCGGCGGTGAAGCCGGGCGCGGTGTTCTCGGTCGGGGAGCGTCGTCTCGTGCTTCAACCGGCGGAATACGCCACCGACGTCACGCACGCCGGCTTCGATCTATGGCCGGACGGCAGCGGATTTCTGATGGTGAAGCCGATCGGCGCCGAGAACAGACCGATTCTCGTTCACAATTGGGGCCGAGTGCTGCGCGAGAAGCTCGGGCGTTGAACCGGAAAGACCTTTTTGAACCACAGAGAACACGGAGACACAGAGTTAACACGGAGAAATGCTTTTGGATCGAGTAGGCACCCTCTGTGATTCTCTGTGGCTCTGCGGTTCAAAAGGTCTTTAGCGGTTAACCACCTAAAACGGACGAGGGACGCGGCCGGGTGCTCCGGAGCATTCAGAGGCGCGACGGGGCGATGTTCCCGCCATTCAGCGTTCCGTCATCCAAATATCCTCGAGCACCGTCACCGGTTTCATGTACTCTCGGCCATTCACCGTGAGCTTCACGAGGTAGCTTCCCGGGACGGCCGCCGGTCCGCCGCCGCCGCGACCACCGGTGGCGCCCGTACAACTGCCCGCTGTTGGCGCGGCCGGGGTTGCAGCTGGGGTTGTGGCCGGAGCTCCGCCGCCACGCCCGCCGCGGCCACCGCCCGGCGCGGCGTTCAGCAACGGCGCGACGAGCGTCCACTGGACCCGGTTGATTCCCGCCGACGCCTTCACCGTGCTCTCGCACACCGGCCGGCCGCTCTGATCGGAGATCACGACCTTCGCGTCGCCCGGCGTCTTCAAATAGAACTGAATTGCCGTGCCGCGCGCCGGATTCTCTCCCTCGAACTGTTTCTCACCGCCGGTCGAGACGTCGAGGCGGATGTCGCTCAGATACGCCACCGCCGGCCGCACGTCGAACAGCGTTGCGTCGCTCGAGGCGACCTGGTCGTTCCATTGTTGCAAAGGCGTGATGTCGTCGGCGATCCAGAGGCTGCGCCCGTGCGACGCGACGATGAGATCGCCGTCGCGCGGATGGATCAGAATGTCGTCGGTGCGCACGGTGGGATAATTGTTCATGAACCTTTCCCACGCCGTGCCGCCGTTGAGCGAGATGAAGAGCCCGAACTCCGTTCCCGCGTAGAGCAGGTTGCGATTCTTCGGGTCCTCGCGGACGACCTGCACATTGCCGTAACTCGGCAGCGTGCCGCTGATGTTCGTCCACGTCTTCCCGTAGTCGTGCGTGACGTAGACGTACGGCTTGAGATCGTCGCTCCGATGTCCGTCGATCGCGACGTACGCCGTCGCCGCGTCGAAGTGCGACGCGTCGATGCGCGAGATCCAGTACGGGTTGTCATTCGTCAGCGCGCCCGCCGGCAAGCCGGTGATGTTTTTGCCGACTTCGGTGAACGTCGCGCCGTTGTCACGGCTCACCTGCAGGTTGCCGTCGTCGGTGCCCGCCCACACCACGCCGCGCGCCGCGGGCGACTCCGAGATCGCGATGATCGTGCTGTACGACGTCACGCCGTCGTTCTTCGAGAGTTGCGCCGTGTTCCCCGCGGCGCCCATCACCGCCACCTTGCAACGGTCCACCTGCTTCGTCAGATCCGCGCTCGCCGTCCACGCATCGCCGCGGTTGTCCGACCGGAACAGGCGATCGCCGCCCATCCAGATCGTGCTCGGGTTGTGGGGCGACAGGAGAATCGGCGTGTTCCAGTTGAAGCGATACGTGTCGCCGGCGCGCGCATTCACGACGTTCGGCACCGGCGCCGCACCGCCTCGACCACCACCGCCACCGCCGCCACCGCCGCCACCAGCTCGGCCGCCGCCGCCCGCGGTGGTAATGCGACCGTCGGTGCACGAGCCGGCGCGCGGATCCGCCGCTCCGCTTTGCGCGACTTGTCCGTCTATCGGGCGGACCGGGGGCGCGACCGGACGAATGCTCTTCGTGATTCCGGTGCGCAGATCGGACCGGACCGTGCGACCATCTTGCGCCTCGGAGTAGACGATGTGGCGGTCCGTCGGATCGACCGCGGTCTGGAATCCGTCGCCGCTGTTCTCGAAGCTCACGCGGAACCAGTTGTTCTCGCGAATGCCGACGCGGCTGCGCGTCGCGCTCGGCCCGCCCCAACCATCGTTGTCCTGCAGGCCCGAGTACACGTTGTACGGCCGGTTCATGTCCGCCGTCACGAGATAGGCGAGTCCGGTCGCCATCGTGCGGATGTACTCCCACGTGAGTCCTTGATCCCAACTCTCGGCCAGCCCGGCGTCGGACCCGCGCAGGATGTGCTGCGGTCGCGACGGATCGATCCAGTACGCGTGCTGGTCGACGGTCTGGTTGCCGAAACCGAGTCCCGCGTCGATGCCGATGAACGTCTTGCCGCCGTCGAGTGATTTCGCGGCGCGCGTGTTGGCGACGAAGATCACTTTGTCGTTGGTGGGATCGACGCGGATGTTGCTGAAGTAGAGCGGTCGCCCGTTGCAATTGCTGACGAGCGTCCACGTGCGTCCCTTGTTCTCCGAGCGATAGAGGCCCGGCCGCTGATTGCTCAGTGCGGGCGGTTTGCGCGTCGTGTCCACCGGTCCCGCCTCCGGCGCGCCGCCGCCGCCGCCGCCGAATCCTCGACCGGGCCCACCATTGTTGCACCAGTCATAGCCACCGCGACCGCCACCGCCGCCCGCACCAGCGCCACCGACAGTGACCGTCGCGGTATCGGCCGGTGCGACGGACGCTGCAGAGTCGGCGCCTTCGTTCTCGATCTGCGCGTAGACGACGTTCGGGTTCGAGCGCGCGACGTCGAGCGCGATGCGGCCGAATGCGCCGGACGGCAAACCGTTCGTGAGCTTGGTCCAGGTGCGTCCGGCGTCTTCCGTCTTCCAAAGCGCGCTGCCCGGGCCGCCGCCGTTGAAGCAGCACCCCGTGCGCCTCCGTTGATAACTGGCGGCATACAGGACGTTGGAGTTCGCCGGATCGATTGCGAGATCTGTAAATCCGGTATTCTCATCGACGTATTTGATCTTCGACCAGCTCTTCCCGCCATCGGTGGTCTTGTAGATGCCGCGGTCGGGATTGGGCCCGAAGAGGTGGCCCGGCGACGCGACGAACACGACATCGGAGTGCTTCGGATCGATGACGATGCGCGCGATTGTTTGCGTCTCGCGCAGCCCCATGTTCGTGAACGTCTTGCCACCATCGGTCGTCTTGTAGATCCCGTCGCCGAACGACGACGTCTGGCGATTGTTCGGCTCGCCGGTGCCGATCCAAACCACGTCAGGATTCGTCTGATCCACGGCAATGTCGCCGATCGACGCCGAGCCGTACGTCTCGAACACGGGAACGAAGCTCGTGCCGGCGTTCACCGACTTGAAGACGCCGCCGACCGCGTAGCCGACCCAGATGATGCGTGGGTCCTTCTCGTAGACCGCGATGTCGTCGATTCGGCCGCCCATGCTCGCCGGGCCGATCGAGCGAAACCGGAAATTCGCTAACAGTGGGTTCGGCGAACGGTTGATCATGACGGTGTCGCGGCGATTCACATTACTCTGGGCCGCGATCCGCGCGACGGGCAGAGCTACGAGGGCAGCGGCGATGATCGGACGAGATGCGGCGTTGAGGCGCACGGCGGGAGGCTCCGAATTGGGGCGAGGTGGAGCGAATTTGCCCATGCGCACTGCGCGCGGCAACCGCCGGGCTAGGCCATTTGGCATGAACGGCTGGCGCGCCCTGCGGGGGATCTCGACGTCGACAGCGAGTCCAGCATCGAGGTTTCAGGGTCGAGATAGCGAGACGTGAGAGGAAGCCCGTTCAGTCTCACGTCTCCATTCTCAGCCCTCATCCCTCGATGCTGGACTCGCCGTCGACGTCGCAATGCACGAGTACGAGCAACCCTCGTCGCCTAAAGCTCGCCGTTTCGGTATACTCGTAGCTCATGCGAGTTTCGAACATGGTGCAGGCGGTCGACGCCCACGCCTGCGGTGAACCGGGCCGAGTGATCGTCGGGGGCGTGCTCGACGTCCCTGGCGCGACGATGTACGACAAGATGTGCTATCTCCGCGATCACGCCGACGGCCTGCGCAAGCGAATGCTCAGAGAGCCGCGCGGCTATCCGGCGGCGAATTGCAATCTGATCCTGCCGTCGTCGAATCCCGCCGCCGACGCCGGCTACGTCATCATGGAGCAGGTCGAGTATCCCGGGATGTCGGGGACGAATACGATCTGCGTGACGACCGTGCTCCTCGAGACGGGAATGCTGCCGATGACGGAGCCGGTCACCGAACTGACTCTCGAATCGCCGGCGGGCCTCATCAAAGTCCGCGCCGATTGCGACAACGGGAAAGTGAAGCGTGTCACGTTCAGGAACGTGCCCGCGTTCGCCGCGTATCTCGACACCAATATCGAAGTCCCACACCTCGGCACCGTGATGGTCGACGTCGCCTACGGCGGCATGTTCTACGTCATCGCCGACGCGACACAATTCGGATTACGTCTCACGCCCGACGAGGGCCGCGACATCGTTCGTATCGGCGAGATGATCAAAGCCGCAGCAAAGGAACAGTGCCCGGTCGTTCACCCCGAGCAGCCGGGCTTCGACGGCGTGACGATCGCGCAGCTCTCAGGACCGCCCCTCAAGGACGACGCCGACTGGCAGAATGCCGTCGTCGTCTCGACCGGCGAGCTGGATTGGAACAAACCGAGCACGTGGACCGGCGCGATCGATCGTTCGCCATGCGGCACCGGTACGTGCGCCAAGATGGCGACGCTCTACGCGAAGGGAAAACTCGCCCTCAATCAGGACTTCCGGCACGCGGGCGTACTTGGAACGGTGTTCACCGGCCGCCTCGTCGAGGAGACGAAGGTCGGCAACTACACGGCCGTCGTGCCGACGCTCGGCGGACAAGCGTGGATCACCGGCATGGCGACCTACGTCGTCGACCCGGACGATCCATTCCCCGACGGGTTCACGGTCGGCGACATCTGGTGAGCTAACCCAGAGCGGGACGCCAGATCGGGATTCCGCGTATGCGCGAAGCTGTTATCGAGCTCACTCAATGGGCTCGGGCTCCATGACTCGCTCCACGACCTTCCCGTCGACGACGCTCACGAAATACACCTTCGCCTCCGGACGCGTCGACACTACGCGCTTGACAGTGTTGTCCTCGAAGTAGATCCCGGCGTCGTTGTCGCAGGCGTAGCCGGGCTTCATCTGCCCCGACCCGATGAGCTTTTGATAGAGCGGGCGGCGCCCCGGCTCGCGATCGTAGTGCGGGCAGTGGCTGCCTTTCAAGAAGCCTAAACACTGCACCGTGGTGAGCTCCTTGGGCCGAGAGTCGGTCGTCCCCTCCTCGAACCAGCAGAGCGATCCCGCGCTCGCGCCGCCAAGCACTATCCCCTGGTCCCACGCCTTGCGCAGAATGACGTCGATGCCCTGCGCCTTCCAGATGGCTTGCTGGTTGAGCGTGTTGCCGCCCGACGCGACGATGCCGTCCACGCCCAGCAGAACCTCCTCCCAACTCTCCGTCTGCCGTGTGCTCGCGATGAAACTTTCCTGCACCATCGGCGTGACATTGAGCGTCGAACACGTCTTGTACCAGGAAATGATGCCGTCCGCCCGATCCGCCGACGCCGTCGGGAAATAGAGCAACTTGGGCCGAGCCTTTCCGGTGAGCTCCGCCATGTAGCGGACGAACGGCGTGTTGTAGTTGCCGCCGGCGATCAGAATCTTGCGACCCGCGGCGCGCGTCGAGGCTGCGTCGAGCGAGGCCGCGAACGGAAGCCGGCTCGCCAGCAGGCCGGCGGTGCCGAAGAGAGACGTCGCGAAGAAATCACGTCGCTGCATCTGACCCTCCATTGGGGGGGGGCGGTAAGCGTGGAATGAGACAAACCTCGCGCTCTTGGTAGGGCGTTCGCCAGTGGACCAGCGTCTTCCATCCGCGTGCTCTATTCCCCGACGGATTCACGGTGGGCGACATCTGGTAATGACTCGACACCTTCTCAAACCACCTCGAACGAGTTAACGTCGGTCGCCGCGTCGCACGGAGTCGCGCGTATGCTGGAGCTTCATGACATTCAAAGTCTCCTCATACACGGCCGAGTGCACGGGTACGCGCGCTACCTCTTTGTCACGATCGAGAACGCCGTAGCCGGACGTCGCTGGTTGGCGAGCATCGTCGACAACGTGTCGACCGCGGTGCGCGGAGATCCCGCAGCAGCGACCACGAACGTCGCCGTTACACACGACGGTCTCCGCGCGCTCGGGCTGGCGTCCCGATCGCTCGACAGTTTTCCCGAGGAATTCCGCGCGGGAATGCCGGCGCGTCGCGAGCAGTTGGGCGACACCGGCGTGAGCGCGCCAGAGCATTGGAGCGACGGATTCGCGACGCCGGAGCTTCACGCGATGGTGTTGCTGTTCGCGCAAAACGCGCCGGAGCTCGACGCCCTCACGGCGCGCCATCGCGACGTGGTGCAGCGCGCAGGCAGCATGCGCGTGCTCTCATCGCAGGACGCAACACGGCTTCCGGGGCGCAAAGAGCATTTTGGATATCAGGAAGGCATATCGGAAGTGATGGTGGAGGGCAGCGGACGCGAACCGCTTCCCGGGCAGGGGCCGCCGGTAAAGGCCGGCGAATTCTTCCTCGGTCAAGTCGACGAGTCGGGCGTGCGTCCGCCGTCTCCAGCCCCGGAGGCGCTTGGTCGGAACGGCAGCTACGTCGTCTATCGCCGCCTCGCCCAGGACGTCGCCGGCTTTCGCGCGTTTCTACGTGGCGAGGCGGGCGACGATGCCGGCCAGATCGAGCTGTTGGCGGCAAAGCTGATGGGACGCTGGCGCAGCGGTGCGCCCCTCGTGCTCGCGCCCGATCGCGACGACCCCGCGCTCGCCGCCGATCCCGAACGCAACAGCGCCTTCGGCTACGCCGACGATCCGAAGGGTATCTCGTGCCCCATCGGCGCGCACACTCGACGCGTCAACCCACGCGACATGCTGTCGGCGTCGGAGCAGAATCGACATCGGCTCATTCGGCGCGGCCTGCCGTATGGTCCGGCGCTTCCGGATGGCGCGCCGGACGACGGCGTCGAGCGCGGATCCGCGGTGCTGTTCGGCGTCGCGAGCATCGCGCGCCAATTCGAGTTTGTGCAACGCGTCTGGATCAACAATCGAAAGTTCGAGGGACTCGAGAACGAGAAGGATCCCATCGCCGGCGATCATGACGGCACGACAGGGATGACGATTCCTCGAAAGCCGTTTCGCAAACGCATCCATGCGATCCCTCGCTTCGTCACAGTTCGCGGCGGCGGGTACTTTTTTCTGCCCGGCATCACCGGACTCCGCTATCTTATCACGCACTCATAGCGAGGAGGCTGTCGACGTGGCCACCGCACTGACTGGCATCACCCGCATCAAGCCTGGTGGCGCCGCGACACTGCGTGCCGTCCTCGGGAGTGTTCGCACCATGGGCCCCGAGAGTCCCATCGCTCGCATCTCGACGATTCATTTCGCGCGATGGGTCTTAATCGACAACGATACGCGTCTCTTGTTCACGTCGAACTTCGACGGGTCGTGGGACGACTACATCGACAGCTTCGTGGACGCGGCGCCGGACGGATTCGACGCGATCTGGGGCAACTGTGAGGGGTATCCGGCGGGAGGGTGTCGCGATCGTGAAGCGTTCAAGAAGTACATTCGCGATCACGAATGTCCCGCCGAGTTGTACTACAGCGCGTATCCGGATACGACCGTGAAGGAGGTGCATCGCGCGCTGAGGACGCGCCGGAAGTTCGAGGATTTTCTGGACGAGTTCCAATGACCGCCAACCCGCTCGCCCCGCCCCCGGAAAGCGTGCTGTTGTCGCCGGGCGAAGGCCGCACGTTTTTCGTGCTGTCGGACTGGGGAACAACCAAAGTCCGAACGGAATGGACCGGCGGCCGGTTTTCCGTCGTCGAACAGGTGACTGTTCCCGGCGCGCGCCCGCCCCTTCACACGCACGAATTCGACGAGATTCACTACATCATCGACGGCGAGTACGACTACTGGCAGGGCGACAAGCCACCGCGGCGAGCGACGGCGGGTTCCGTCGTGTGGACGCCGGCGGGCGTGCCACACACCTACAAGAACGTCGGCACAACGAACGCCCGGCTCATTGCCGTGTTCATGCCCGGCGGATTCGAGCGGTTCTTCGAGGAATGCGGTGTCGAGTCGAATGATACGAGCGCATCCCCAGTGACGTTCGGCATCGAGGAAGTCCTGCGACTTGCGGGCATTGTCGAGGCGAAGTACAAGACCAAAGTCGTGGCGCTCACCGTCGCGTGACGAAGGTTTCCAGCGCCGCGTAGCTCCGTAACGACTCTGGCCCGCTTCACCCGCGTCGCGTACGTTATCATCGCGCCGTAACTCCTCCGCCCTTCCGGCCCGCGTCCATGGACGCAATCGCTCAACTCAATTCCGCCCTCGACGGACGCTACGCCATCGAGCGTGAGCTCGGCCAGGGCGGCATGGCGACCGTTTTCCTCGCCCACGACGTCAAGCACAAACGAAAAGTCGCGCTCAAAGTTCTCAAACCGGAGCTCGGCGCGGTCCTCGGCGTCGAGCGGTTTCTCGCCGAGATTCAGGTCACGGCGAATCTGCAGCACCCGAACCTGCTGCCGCTGTTCGATTCCGGCGAGTGCGACGGGCTGCTCTTCTATGTGATGCCGTACGTCGACGGCGAATCGCTGCGCGCGCGATTGGACCGTGAGAAGCAGCTGCCGATCGACGAGGCCGTGCGCATCGCCGTCGCGCTCGCCGGCGCGCTGGAGTACGCGCACCGGAACGGCGTCATCCACCGTGACATGAAGCCGGAGAACGTGCTGCTCAAGGCCGGGCAGCCGATGATCGCCGACTTCGGCATCGCATTAGCAGTCTCTAATGCCGGTGGTCCGCGCGTCACGCAAACAGGACTCTCGCTCGGCACGCCGCAGTACATGTCGCCGGAACAAGCGACCGGCGACCGCGTCATCGACGCACGCACCGACATCTACTCGGTCGCCGCGATGACGTACGAGATGCTCACCGGCGAGCCGCCGCACACGGGGACGAGCGCGCAGGCCATCATCGCCAAGCTGATGACGGAAGAGGTACGGCCGCTCACGGTGCTTCGCCGCAACGTGCCGGCGCATGTCGACGCGGCGGTTCGCCACGGACTCGAGAAGCTGGCCGCCGATCGCTTCGCCACCGCGGAAGCTTTCGCGCTCGCGCTCGACGGGACGCGGCCCTTTGTCATGAGAGACGCGACTGGGTCCGCGAGAAGCACTTCGAGCGCGCGCACACGGCTGCTGGTTGCCTCGCTCGCCGTGATCGCCGCCGGTGCGAGCGCCGCCGCGATCTGGTTGGCGACGCGGCCGGCACCGCGACCGACGGCCGCGCGCTTCCCGCTCGACCTGCCGGACAGCGTCTCGCTCTACACCGGCGGCGGAACGAAGCTCGCGCTGTCACGAGACGGCACGAAGCTCGTGTTCGTCGGAGTGAAAGATGGAAAGCGCGCGCTGTATCTGCGACGCATCGACGACCCGATCGCGCACCCGATACGAGGTGGCGACGGCGGCTCCTTCTTCGGGAATGTGTCGCCGAGTTTCTCACCGAACGGTGACTGGATCGTGTACGAAGCCGACCACGTCGTGAAGAAAATTCCGACCAACGGTGGAACGCCACAGACGCTTTCGGACACGGGAGCCGGCGTGACGTGGGGCGACAACGGCGTGCTGCTCTTCTCGCGAAACAGTGATCTCTGGCTCGGGACCCCCGAGGGACGCGATGCGCATCCTCTCGCGCGGCCCGATACGACGCATGGCGAATACTCCTACGACTGGGCGGAGCCGTTGCCCGGTGGCAAATACGCCCTCCTCGCGGTTCGGCGATCGCGATCCCTCGTCGTCGATTCCATGCGGCTCGCGGTCGTCGACTTGAAGAGCGGGGTCGTCAAGGATCTGGGAATCGCTGGAACGAACCCGCACTATGTGTCGAGCGGCCATATCGTCTTTGGCCGCGCGGGCAACTTGGTCTTCACGGCGCCCTTCTCGCTGGGTAGCCGAACCGTTACCGGCCGGCCGTCGCTCCTGCTCGAGAATATCTGGCAAGGCAGCGGCGGAGCGACCGGATTTACCGTATCGGACAACGGGACGCTGGCCTACCACGAGGGGACCCAGACCTCCCGGAGGGAGCTGGTGGCCGTGAGTCGGTCGGGGATCGCATGGCGCCTGCCGGGAGAGGCTATGGATTTCCTCGGCCCGCGAATGTCGCCGGACGGAAGGACGATCGCCATTGGTCTGTCCAGCCCCGATTCACGCTGGGGCACGTCGTTGATCGACGTGAGTACCGGAGCACTCGAGCAGCTCACGCCGCCTGATTCAGGGAGGTATGCCGAGTGGACGCGTGACGGCTCGCGCGTTGTCGTCGCACGGCGCGTCGGCGATGCGGTCGAGTACCTGTCGCGCGCGCGCGATCGGGGTAACGCTGATGTGATCCTCGGTCGTGAGAAGCGAAACGGAAACGGGGCCGCTCTCGCGCTCGGCGGGTCACACGGGTGGGCCGCCGTGAATCGCACCGCCGAGGGCGGGCGCATCGGAGTGTACCTGACGCCGATGGATTCCGTCGGCGTGTTCCATCCCTTCGCCGTCGGAGCATCGAACAATCACTCGCCGATCATCTCCGCCGACGGCCGGCTCGTCGCGTGGGTTTCGGACGAGTCCGGGGTCCAACAGGTTTATGTGCAGCCGATCTCCGGCGGGACGCGCTTGCAGGCCTCGGTCAACGGCGGCACGGAGCCGCTATGGTCGCGCTCAGGCTCCACGGTCTTTTTCCGGACCCCGGGGAGCGTCGCGTCGGCGGAGTTGTCCGGGTCGCCGCTGCGCGTCGTGCGCCGCGACTCGCTCTTCGCCGACCCATTCCTCCGCGCGCGGCAGACGGGCAGGAATTGGGACGTATTTCCCGATGATAAGACATTCCTCATGCTTCGCCAGCCGCCCGGCACGCAGACGAATGCCTTCGTGGTGATCAACTGGCAGCAGCTCAGCGTCTCGCACCGTGGGGACGCGACCGAGCGGTAACGTCGGCAACCGGGAAGAAGGGGCTGAGCGCCACGACTACCTTCTTATGGCGCGTGCGTGCTCGATTTTCGCGGATCCTCGATTTAAGGCTGAGGCGTAGAGACGAATGAACTCGATGTGGGACGATCGCTATTCGACGCCGGCATATGCCTACGGCACCGAGCCCAACGACTTCCTGAAGTCGGTTGCCGGCAGGATTCCCACCGGCCCCGTGCTGTGCCTCGCCGAGGGACAGGGAAGGAACGCGGTATATCTCGCGTCACTCGGCCACGACGTCCTCGCCGTCGATCAGTCTTCCATTGGGCTGGCGCGCGCACAGGAGTTGGCCGCCGCGCGCGGCGTCGCGATCACGACTCAGATCGCCGATCTGTCGAGTTTCATCATCGAGCCGGAACAGTGGTCCGGCATCGTCGCGATCTTTGCTCATCTGCCACCCGCGCTGCGAGCGAAGGTCTTGGCGGCCGCGGTGCGCGGCCTCGCACCCGGCGGTGCGTTCGTGCTCGAGGCGTACTCGCCGAAGCAACTCGAGTACGGCACGGGCGGTCCCAAGGACGTCACGATGCTGATGTCGCTTGATGTATTGCGCACCGAGCTCGCCGGACTACGCATCGAACACGGGGTGGAAACCGAGCGTGAGGTTTACGAAGGCGAGTACCACACTGGTCGGTCGGCGGTCCTTCAGATCCTCGCATTCAAACCCTGAGCTCACCCGCTCGCTTACCTCAGGGTGGGGGGAGTCCGGGCTACTGCCGCGCGGCCATCCGCGTCGCAATCAATGCCACGCCCGCGAGCGCGACGACAAAGATCATCATCACGAGCGCCAAACGGCGGCGCCTCCGCCCGAGCGCGACCCAGCTTGGTTCGTCGAAATAGTACCTTCCCGGCGCCGCCTCCCGAATCACTCCGCGGTCGACGAGGCGGATCCAGGCGAATCGCTGGTGGACGCCTAGATCGCTCGGTGACTTGGCACTCGACGGCGACACGGCCCCCGCAGCCGCGAAGTGCTCGACGAGCTCGCGTTCTTTGCGGATGATCACGGCGGCAGCAACGGACGCACCCATGGCAATCGCTCCTCTAATTGAACGCTGTCGCGCAGCGCGCTCTTGCGCGACTAAGGTCGCGCGCGGCCACCGGCTTGGCTAGCCGAGGCTCCACTTGGTGTCGGCTGTTCGAGCGTAGATACTGAGCCATCCCCCCCCCACAGCCTTTCTCACTCTGGATCGCTACAAGGCATGAGGGTTGCTCACGAAGGCGCAGGATACCAGGCCCCATGCCAGAAGCCGAATCGAAGAAATCGGGAACGTCTCAGCCCCTCGACAGCGATGCAGCGCCACTCCAACCGACCTTGGAGCGCGCCGAGTCGAGGCTGAAATCCGCACTCGAGGAGGCCTGCCAGACCGACGTTGAGCGAGTGGACACGGGTGAGCTCATTCGCGTCGAGGAGGTGTTGGCCATCGCCAACGAAGCGGCCAAGGAAGCCGTTTCGGTGCGTCGCCGTTTGCGTGGCCAAAAGCGTGGAGCGTCGCGTCGGACGTCGGCTCCTGCGGCAGCGCAGCCATCGGTTCGGGACGCGAATGATCCGTCCGGAGTCTCGATTCCGGCCGATCAGAGCCGCATGCGCGAGGTGAGCGACGACGACCACGTACGCTGGACGGTGTTTGCAGTTTATCCGGAAAGTCCTGGGGGGTCGACCGGACGGCACACCGTCGTCCGCGAGCCGTATCGGCAGGGGTGGCTGGCATTCACGTCGAGCACGGAGACACGCCGACTCGCCCCGATTCCGGAGGGATGGCTTACGGCTTCGGAGGCCGACCTGGTGGCGCTCTGCAAACGGGCGGAACTCGCGCCGCGCCGCGCTAAATGACGGCGTCGCGAGGCTAGCCGCCGCCAGGCGCACGCGGCGGCACGGCGCCGACGCCGCGGTACATGTAAATCGAGAACTCAAAGTCGCGACGATCGCTATCGACGTTGATCCCAGAGTCCCAACGGCGTTCCTCTGGATGGTACGCTCGGCCCACTTCCTCCGGCCACGGTGTCCCGTCGCGGAAGGCGATCAGCACCGTAACATCTTGCGGACCGTGATCCATAAGGATTCGAAGGTCACGGAATCTGACTGCCGGTTGATGACGCAAAGCGGCAAGCCGGATGAGCGCTACTCGCGGAAGCGTGGCGCGTTCGGGGTCGAGAACGTATCTGTACGCGCAATCGGAAATACACAAATGGACCGGTGCAGTCGCGCGCGCTCCGATCCCACTGAGGAGGAACGTGGCAACGGGGCCGTCGGCCGCCTTCGGTCGCTGACACCCCACCGACGCACTGGTTGTCGGTGGCGCGCCATGGGCCACCGGAGTGATCGCCAGCGCGCGCGCCCCGACGGCGCCATGGACGACGTATACGTCATCGGATTGGGTGAATCCTCTCCATTCGCCGCAGGGAAGCACCGGTTCCACGAGAGCGTGCTGCTCGAGAATGGGCAGCGACTTGACCGCGAAGTGTAGCGTATCAACGACAAATGGCCCGTCACGCGTGGCGAGGAGGACCGTGAATCGGACGGAATCACCCTCGGCCCACGGCGCCGCAGGCCCCGTCGGGAACATCGAGTAGCGACGAAACGACTCCGTCATAGATCCGATGGGGTTGACGCCGCACTCCATCGAGATGTGTCCCGCGTCTTTCACTTGCCCGACGCACCTTCCGCTCCACGCGTGCCAAGATGCCCCGTCGAGGTTCGGCGGCCATATCGGAAGGAAATCGCCGCGCGGAAAGAGAACGACGCGATTGCGTTCGGTGCGGTGGATCGACGGGATCACCAGGCGGAGATATGCCGGATCGCGCTCGCACCCGGCAGTCGTAACGATTGGTTGCGGGCGCATTCCAAGGTCAGACCATCGGGCCGTTCGATCGTCGAACGTGTTGGCCGCGACGACCTCGAGACGGCGTACGGCGAGCGGTTCGTCGGAAGGAGCGACGAGGCAGTAACGCGGCCTCGTGTTTCGAATGAGCACCCCGAGTCTGAGCAGTTCACGAAGTAATGCGGCGTAGACGCTGTCGGCCTGTGCGGTCGTCAACGGTGGCGGGCGCACGCTGTCGATCATCCAACGTCCAATCGCGGTGTCCAGCCCTCGCCCTTCGCTGTACCGCCACACCAGGTGCGATGACAGAGTGTCGTTGCGCCCGTCCGAGCCGATCTGTAGCCCTAGTCCCAGTCGCACCGGCTGGCCGTTTCGCAGCGGCGCTTGGAAACGCCATTGGCGCACCACTTCGAGAACGTGGTTGGCGAATGAGGTATCGCCGCTCATCCCTCCCAAAGTTGTGAGCGCGGAGTCGACGGTACCGTCAGGACGAATCGTGATACCGATTTCGCCAGAAATAGCAGCGCCAAGCGCTGGCGTCGGAAGGTCGGGGCCACTCAGCCGCTTTGGATTGTAGTCGACGTCGCAGAGACTGTACGTGACGTCGGTCCGATTCGGTATTACAGGCCGCCCGCGATAGATGCGACAATATCCGGCCATGGTGCGGACCGAGTCGTACGCGACTTGGGCTCTCGCGCCGGCTGCGCACACGACCGCCAGCACGACGACTCGAAACCTGAGCCTTGCGCTACCGGCGCGTTGTGGTGCGGCCGCGAGACTATCGAAATCCATAATGAGACAACCTATGCGGCGCGCCCACACGTCACGTGCCTCCGATGTCGACGAACCATGGAGGGTAGTCGAGCTGAAGGGCCGGTTGCGAGGCATGTGGCGGCGGCGTACCCTAGACCGACGCCATGAGAAGAGTGCGCCGAACCTAGCACAGATCCCGAGATGAAGAAATTGCAGCAGCTGACAATTCTGTCGTTGACAGTGGTCGCAACGGTCGCGACAACGGTTGGGGCACAACAGGCTGCGCCGCGACCCAATTTCGTCGTGATACTCGTCGACGACATGGGCATGAGTGACCTGTCGTTGACCGGGCATCCCACGATTCGCACGCCGAATCTCGACCAGATGGCGCGCGAAGGGCTTCGCCTCACGTCCATGTACGCGGCGCCGGTGTGTACTCCGGCGCGTGGCATGTTCATCACGAGCCGCTACCCGGTTCGCACCGGGCTGTTGTGGCCGACCGGCCCCGCCGATTCCAGTGGAATCAAACCGGGTGAAGCCACGATCGCCGAAGCGCTTCGCGCACAAGGTTACCGAACCGCGATGTTCGGCAAGTGGCACCTCGGCGATTTCGATACCGATCCCCAATTCAACCCGACGAGGCACGGCTTTGACACGTTCCTCGGCATTCCGTACTCGCACGACTACAACCCGCCGAAAGGCGTTCCCCTCTATCGCGACACGCGTCTCGTCGAACAACCGGTCGTACACTCGACGATGACGAAGCGGTTCACGGAGGAAACGGTTCGGTTCATTCGTGAATCCGCGGGCAGGCCGTTCTTCATTTATCTGGCGCATCCGATGCCGCACGTTCCCGTTGCGTCATCGGAGGAGTTTCACGGCCACTCGCTCGCCGGCCGATACGGCGATGCCGTAGAGGAGCTCGATTGGAGCGTCGGACAAGTCATGGGCGCGTTGAAGGAGCGTCACGTCGACAGCAATACCGTCTTAGTGTTCATGAGCGATAATGGACCGTGGGTGGACGCGGGCAACGTGACGTATGACCGCGGCGATCGCGGCGTGAAGTCGCAAGGCGATGTCGGGTGGGCCGGTCTTCTGCGCGGCGGAAAGGCATCGACCTGGGAGGGCGGAATGCGCGTTCCCGGAATCGTGCGCTGGCCGGGCGTCGTGGCCGGTGGCCGAGTGTCGTCCGACATTGTGTCGATTCTCGATTGGTTTCCGACATTCGTGAATCTTTCCGGTGGAAAATTGGCGCCCGAGCGTGCGATAGACGGGATCGATATGACGCCGTTGCTACGCGGCACCGGTCCTGGTCCGCGCAAAGAGTTATTTTATTTCCTCCGGTCTACTCTGCAGGCGGTCCGTGACGGCGAATGGAAGCTGCGTGTGGCCGAAGAGGCGCAGCTCTTCAACCTGAACACCGATCCCGCGGAGCGATACAACGTCGCCGCCGCGCATCCCGACATCGTCGCTCGCTTGCAAGCCAAGATGAGCGCTTTCAAATGATTCAAGTTGGCGTGTCGCGGCGATCCGAGATTGGTCGCTGCGCGTTGCTGTTCGCACTGCTTGGCGCAAGCGCGACATGCACGGAACCCGCCGGTAACATTCACACGCGCTACGCGGCGGTCTACGGCATTATCACCAGCACAACTGGAACAACCGTGGCCGGCGCGAAGATCCACGTACTCGCCTTTGCGCACGGGTGTTTGGGCGCGACGACCGGCGATGAGCTGACGAAGTCCGACGCCGCTGGATACTACTGGATCCGAGTCATCGGGACTGATGTGGCGGAGAATCCGGCGTGTATCAGCGTTTCCGCGCGCGGACCGTCGGCTACCGACAGCACTGTCGTCGCCGGCCCGATGGTTCTCTTCAGCAACAAGTACGCGCACTTCGAGGACAGCGTGCGCGTTGACGTTCGACTTCCGTGACAGTCGTCGACGATCCTTTGTGCTCAGCCCACCGCGGATAGCCCTTGCGTTAACCCGCATTGATCGCCAGCTGCTGCGCCGTCGGTCCAATGTTCCCCTCACCGTTGCTTGCCGGCTCGACCGCGAGACTCTATCGTACGCACGTGCCGGCATTGAGACGCATGAACCGCCGACCACCTTGCGTGTTTCGAAAACATCCCTTCGCTCATTTAACTCTGTCGAGGTTCGCGATGCAGTTGACGCGCCCGTTGTCGGCGATTTTTCTCCTGTCGATCGCCGCGTGCGGCGGCTCGGATTCAGTGACCGGGACGACCGGCAACTGCTCGACGGCCACCACCATCAGCGCGACGATCGACGGCGCCGCGTGGTGCAGCCCGGCGGCAAGCGCGAGTCGCGGCAACAACTCCATCATCGCCGTCGCCGGGATCGATCTGGGACTCACTCAATCCATTGGCTTCGCCCTCGTCGCCCCGGCACCGGGCACCTACTCTGTCGCGTCTGGCAACAACACGTTCGGTTCGGCAACCGTCACCAAGGTCGGCAAGGGCTGGAGCAGTGCGTTACAGGGCGGAACGGGCTCGGTGACGTTCACGACGCTGACAGCGAATCATGTCGTCGGGACGTTCGCGTTTGACGCGGTGGGCGCGTCCGGTGGCGCAACGGGAACTGTCCACGTCACCAACGGAAAGTTCGACATCACGTTCTAGCAATCCGTTCGTCGATCGCCGCTCACAGCGGCGCGCGCGTCGACAATCACCCGGATGAGCTCCAGACCGCTCGCTCAACGGCGTTTCGGGAACGGCGACCTTTCTTTGTGAATTCCAAACGCCGTATCGATGATGCGGAGTTGGGACGCAGGTGCTACACTACCGCGCCTCCATTCACCCTCCGCTCCGCGCGACGATGCGCCACTCGCAGCTGCTGGTTGCTGTTTTCCCTCTGCTAATCTCCTGTGGAGGTGGCGCTGAACCGTCAGCGACTCACCTGCCCACGTCTCTGCCGCCATCGATGCAAATCAGCGTCGGCGCGCCGAAGGCGTTCGTCGGCGACAGCGTGACGCTGACTTGGGCGACCCAAAAAGCTACCTCGTGTCAGGCAACTGGTGCATGGAGTGGCGCGCAGAACACGCAGGGAAGTGTTCGCGTCGCATTTGCGACGGGCGGGGTGCGATCGTTTGTCCTCGCGTGTACCGGCGCCGGCGGGACGGTCACGGACTCCACCAGATTGATCGTTCCGCTTCCGGTCTATCCGACGAGCTACGAGAACGCGAAGAATATCGATACACCGGTAACGTCGGTGCCCATCATCCCGCCCCCGGTTTGCCACACGAACGATGCGCGTGCCTATGCCGATTTCCTTCAGGAAGGCACGTTGTCGCGGTTCGTCCACGGATCGCCATACGACTCGATCACTCCAGGAACGATGTGTCTCCAGCGTCGCGCCGCGAATGGTCAGTGGGTGGACGTCACGGACTCGTACATCAACGATACGCGCGGCTGCCTGCATCCGCGCAAGGTGATCGTCGCGGACTTCAACAAAGACAAGAAGCCCGACATGTTCACCGCGTGCGCCGGCTGGGATCGTGCGCCCTTTGTGGGCGAACAATCGATTCTGCTATTGAGCAACGCACAAGGGAAGTATGACCGCTTCGTCATTCCGATCACCGCCTATTCGCATGGTGCGGCGGCAGGCGACGTGAACGGCGACGGGTATCCGGACATCCTCCTTCTCGACTCGTCGCACAATAAGTACTTCTTCCTCATCAATCAGGGCGGGACGGGGGCGTTCGTTCGCGACGACACGCGTCTCCCCGCGTACCTGTCTCGTACATCGTACTTCTCCACCGAACTGACCGATGTCGACGGTGACGGGATCCTCGACGTCCTCATTGCGGGATTCAACACGGGTGATGCGAACGAAGCGCCCGCGACCTTCCTCAAGGGCTCACCGACCGGAACGTTCACCAGTTATCCGCCGGTCACCTGGCCGGGTGAGACTGGGTGTTTGACCACGCTCGATTTCGCGATCCGCGCCGGCGCCGCGTACCTCCTCCGCGAGTGTAGCAACTACAAGGGCTTCGCCATCACGAAGGTCGTGATGGCCACCGGCGCCGCATCGACGTTGTACGATGCGAAGGCGTCGGGGAAGACAGCGATGTGGCTATACACGAACTCCGGGAAGTTCGTGTACGACGATGCGTCACTACCATTGTCCATCGTGCCGTAAGGGACTGATCCGGCACGAGCGCGATGGCGGTCTTCGAATCTCGAGCAGCGGGGGGTCGAACCGATCGCATCTGGTAATCGATCGAGCGCGACCGTAGCTTCGTGGCGTCGTTCCCTCCTCGGATCCTTGCCACGATGGCGACCCTCCAAGAACTGAACGCAGGGCTCACGGGTCGCTACGAGATCGAGCGCGAGATCGGCGCCGGCGGCATGGCGACGGTCTATCTCGCGCGCGACGTTCGCCACGAGCGCCAGGTCGCGATCAAGGTCCTCCGCGAGGACCTGTCGGCATCGCTCGGCAAGGATCGATTTCTCCGCGAGATCAAGCTTGCCGCGGCGTTGCAGCACCCACACGTCCTGCCGCTCTTCGACTCGGGCGAGGCGAACGGATTGCTCTTCTATGTCATGCCGTTCGTGGACGGGATCTCCCTGCGCCAGCGCCTCGTGCGGGAAGGCGAGCTTCCGGTCAGCGACGCCGCGCGCATCCTGCGCGACGTCGCCGACGCACTCTCCGAAGCGCACAAGCACGGCATCGTCCACCGCGACCTCAAGCCCGAGAACGTGATGCTGCGCGGCCGCCACGCGCTCGTCACCGACTTCGGCGTCGCGAAGGCGCTGAGCGAGGCCACCGGCCGGCAATCGCTGACGACCGTCGGTATCGCGCTCGGTACGCCGACGTACATGTCGCCGGAGCAAGCAGTCGCCGATCCGCACGTCGATCAACGTGCCGACATCTACGCCTTCGGCGTCATGGCGTACGAGATGCTGACCGGCCACCCGCCATTCGTAGGACTGAATCCGCAGCAAGTTCTCGCCGCGCATGTAACGAGTGCGCCCGAAGCGATTGGCGCGCGCCGGGCGACGATTCCGCCGGCGCTCGCCGCGCTCGTCATGAAGTGTCTCGAGAAGAAACCGGCCGACCGTTGGCAGACGGCCGACGAGGTCGTGCCCATGCTCGAGTCGGTGCTGACGCCGAGTGGCGGGATGACGCCGACCGAGACCAAGCCACACGGTGCAGTGGCGGCGGCGGCGCCACCGGCGCGACGGAGCACGCGTGGGCTCGCGATCGCCGCGGCCGCATTGCTCGTCGCCGCGATCGCCGGGGGGGGCGCCTGGATGTGGCGGGGACGAACCGGCGGAGGTGCGGCGAACGACAAGTCGATCGCGATTCTGCCGTTCGAGGATATCTCGGGCGACACAGCGAATCGCGCGTTCATCCTCGGCATGCACGGCGAGATCGTGACGCAGATGACGAAGCTGCCCGGCGTGCAGGTCGCGTCGCGCCAATCGTCGAGCGGCTACCTCGGAAGCCGCAAACCCGTGCAGTCGATCGCGAAGGAACTCGGCGTCGCGCGAATTCTCACGGGTACGCTGCAACGGGCTGGTGGACAGATCCACGTGCAGGCGGAGCTTCAGGACGCGTCGAATGGGCGGCCGCTTTGGGCCGATTCATACAATCAGGAGCTGACTACAGCGAACCTGTTTGCCATTGAGGGCGAGGTCGCGCGGAAGGTCGCGTCTTCGCTGAGCGTCACAGTGTCCGATGCCGCCGCTGCCGAGCTATCGAAGGCGCCGACGAAAAGCATCGATGCGCTGGATTTGTATCATCGTGGCGAATTGCTCTGGAGCGATCGCGGCACGCCGGGCCGCGACACGCTGGCGCCGCTCCTGCTGGCGCGAGCCGTCGAGCTGGACTCCTCGTTCGTGCAAGCGTGGGCCCTCCTCTCGATGACGCGTAGTTACCTCCTGCGGCTCGGAGCGGCGTTCGACACGCTTCCCGCGCGCCAGGCGCTCGATCGCGCGGTCGCGCTGGCGCCGCACGCGCTCGAGGCGCGCGTCGCTTCGGGCTACTATCGATATTACGCGAAGGCCGACTACGCCGGCGCGCTCGAGGACATCAAGGAAGCGGAGCGTTCGTCGCCGCGGTCCTCGGAGTTGTCGGCCCTGGAGGCGTTGCTCCTCAGAAGACTCGCCCGTTACGACGAGGCATTCGTCGCTGAAACGCGCGCCCTCGAGCTGGATCCGCGCAGCCTCATCGTGCGGCAAGACCTCGCGCAGTTGAACATGTGGCTCGGCCGTTACGACGAGGCAGCGGCAATCGCCGACGAGGCGCGCCGCCAAAGCCCGAATTCTCCCAACGCGCTGCAGTACGCGGTGTACGCTCGCCTGGCGAAGGGCGATACGGCGTCGGCCGCCGCCGTTCTCGCCGCGAGTCGGTCGCACGTCGAACCGACCGATGCGGCGCTGCTCGACGTCCCCTTCGCTCTGCGGCGACACGATCTCAACGCCGCGATGGCCGCTATTCGCAAGAGCGCATATGGTTTCGTCTCGTCGGACGGGAATTCGAGCGGCGACTATCGGCAGGCCGCCTACGCTGCCCTCGCCGTTCTTTCACGGTTAGCAGGCGACGCGACGGCCGCCAGGCGATTCGCGGATTCAGCGCTTGCGATCGGCAGTGCGCTGAAAGCAAAAACGGATCGACGCTTCGGCGATCCGTTCGGCAACGGCGCGCTCGCCGACATGCACTCGGCGACGGCGCTCGCTGCCATTGGCGACACACGCGCCGTCCCGCTCGCCGAGGCGGCCGCCCGTCGCTTCAACATCAAGGTCGACGGTGCCGACGGACCGTCCATGTCGCGGATGTTGGCGCTCGTGTACACGTTGGCCAATCGTCCACACGACGCCGTCGCGCAACTCAAGATCGCGACGTCCGTGCCGATCAACCTTTCTATCGCCGACCTCCGGCTCTCCGCGCTGTACGATCCGTTGCGCAATGATCCCGAGTTCAAGGCGCTGATCGCTGGCGGCCGCGGCTCATAGGTTGGCTGGTCCGCCGCGCAATCGGCAGAGGCGGCCGTGGAATGAGGAGTACCAATACTATAAAGAGCGCCGCCGTCTGACCCAAGACATTTGAAACTGCGCGGCGATTTCGGCGTAATGCACGAATCCTAGATTGCGTCGGAGTCGTGATGTTGTGTATGAGAGATCGCTCGCCTGTCGCGGGCCTGCTGCTTCTTGGTGTTTCTGCGCTGGTTGGTTGTAGTGGCGACGCCGGCCCGACGGCCTCCCAGCCGGAACTCCCACCCAAGGGGACGGCGGCCGATTCCACCGTACTGACACGCCCTGCTCAGCCACTCACAATCTCGACGACGCTCGACCAGGCGCGGAGCAGTCACGTTCACGTGACGACTGACGGCGGTACCGTGACAGCCACAGGCGCTGACGGCACGCGCTACACGCTGACCATTCCGAAGGACGCACTGCTCGCGGACCGGGACATCACCCTCACTCCAATCGCGGCGGTGGATGGACAGGCGATTGGCAACAACGGACCAGCCGCGGCGGTGCAGTTCGAGCCGGAAGGGCTGCGCTTTCTCACACCGGCCACGCTGCGTATCGATCCGGCCAAGCCCATCCCACTCGAGGACCAAGTCGCGGTTGGTTGGCACGGCGGAGGGCAGGACACGCATCTGGAACCCCTCGACCCCAAGTCCTCCGGTATCGTGATGTCGATTCTGCATTTCAGCGGTGTCGGCGTCGGTCTGATCTATCTCGGCGACGGCATCTATGGTCCATCGGCGCAGTGGTCGAGATATACACCGGAAGAATTCGAGGATCGTGCGAATCAGTACATCTCGCAGCTCCTCGCCGAGGAGCGATATCGCCAGTTGAACGGAGAGGAGCCCGATCCCACGGCGATGCAAAAAGTCCGTGCAGTCTATGAGAAAGAGTGGGAGCTCGTCATCCAGCCGATCCTCGAACGGTCGATCCACGACTGCACCTACGCCAAGGCCAACATGTCGAAGGTCTTGGGGTTCGGGCATACTGTCGCGCTCTTTGGGTGGGACGACATGGCGTCGCCGGTCACAACGGGGTTTGTCGCGGCGGCCGACAACTGCTGGAAAGAACAGAAGGCCCAGTGCCGGCTGGCCGATGACGCCACTCGGGTCTCGCAGATCTTCGAAGTGATGCGCATGGAGATGCTTCTCGGACATGAGGACGTCAGCCTCAACGACATACCGATCTGCAGCACCGGCTACATGGGAACGTTCCAGGCGACTGTGGTGGCGACACCCGAGGGGGCGACGATGACGATCACGGCCTCCGTGATGTTCGCCCACGATCATCAGGACGGAGTGACGGAGTACTTCAAGCCGGCCAGTGGAACGATCTCGTGGGCGATCTCTGGGCCGTACGCCGGTGGCTGTACGGTTTCGGGTTCAGGCACCGTCGCCGTGAAGCCGACGGACGGCACCCTGCAAGTCACGCACGGTTTGGATGGCGTGACGACATACTCGGGGTCGGGGGCGACAACCTTCGTCGACAACCTGTCGGTGACGTGCGGCGGCCAGCAGGTGACGATTCCAGAGGCAGGAAAGATCACCTGGTTCAATCCTCCGCCCGGTGCGATCATCGCATCGACGAGCGGATCGCAACTCACCGGATCGCGCGAGGACGTCTCCGGCAAGTGGTCGTGGAATATGCAAATCCAATAGCCAGCACCCGGTCGGAGGAACCACGACTCTTGTGGCAGGCTGACGTGGACTCTATCACTCGGGGATGCTGAGTCGATTGAGCAAGTGATGTCGCGGCTCGCGTTCCGGTGCGCGGTCGCTATTTACGCGGAATGGCCGCGAGGCTACTGGCGAGGAGCGCGCTCCTTGTGATGCACATGAGGTACCGCGACCTCGTCCTCGGCACAATCTGCCTCTTGGTGATCACGGCGTGTGGCCTGCTAGATCCAACGTCGACCGCCGTGCCGGCTGCGTTGATTTTTTATGGTGACACGACCGTGATTTCGAGCCCGGACACCGTTGCGCGCGCCACACCGTTTTCCGTGCGCATTCGAACATTCGCCGGAGGCTGCACGCGCGAGACCGCGCGCACGGATGTCACGGTCAACGGGCTCGTGGCGGAGATACGTCCGTACGATCTCACGACAAGCCGACGTGGCGTCACCTGTTCCGCCGACTTGCTGTTCCTGGATCACGTGGCCACCGTCGAGTTCTTCGAACCCGGTATCGGGCTGCTACGAATCGTGGGCGTCCAGTATACGGCGGGAGCACCCAATCCAGCGCCGCCCGCGATCTTCGAACGGCGAATCGTAGTTCGATAAGGCGAATTTGAAGCTCGCGGCTTTACTTCCGCTCCAGGTGGATCCGCTGGGGCCCCTGCTCCAGAAAGGCGCCGATCGCCTTTCCCTGCTCGTCGAGCTGGAACTCGAAGATCGGCCCGCGCGGATCCTGGAAGCGTGTCTCTGACCGTGCGATCAACGGCGCTTCGGGATTGGTGCCAGGCTTTACCAAGAGCGTCGCTCCGTCGCGACGGAAGGTCGCGGTGAATCCGGACGCCGCGTTGTACTCGCCGACGTAGCGATCCAGAACCCCCGCCGCCAACACCACCGTAGGCCCCTGCGGTACCTGAGGCGGAGGTCCGCCCGCACGCCCGGCGGGCTTTGGGAACGACTCGATCAACTCCACCATCCGCTTCCGCATCGCCTCGTTCGGTAGTCGACCGATGCCGCCGCCGAGGTTGTCGACCATGTGCTCCGGCCTTGTCGTGCCGGTGCGCACCACCGTGACAGCCGGGTGGCTGATGACGTACTTCGTGAAAAACTGCGACCAGCTCTTCGCGTCGAACTCGGCGGCCCACTCGGGGAGTGGCTTGTTGGCGACGCGCGTGAAAAGGCTCGTGCCGCCGGTGCAGCTCAGTCCTTGAGCGTTGTTGAATGGGAAAAACACCATTACACCGATCTTCCGCTCTTGAGCGAGCGGCAGGATCTTTTCTTCGACGCCGCGATTGCTCACGTCATAGTCGACGCCGATGAAGTCGATCGGCTCGTTGCGCATGAGCGCCTCGAGCTGCGCGGCCTGAAAGCTCGCCGAAATCGTCTGCACGCCGATGTAGCGCACGCGACCTGCCTTCTTCTCCTCCTTCAGGGCGCCTATGGTCGCCGCGTCGGACGCCACCGGAAGCATGACCAGGTCGATCTTGGGTGTCTTGATCCTCGTCAGCAACGAGTCGATGTGCGGTTTCACGAGGTCGGGTTGCGGCGCGGCGTTGCCCGGCGTTCCACGTGTCGACCAAAATAGCTTGTTTTGAATTCCGAGATCGTTGGCGGCGGTGATGTGGAACTGCTCCGACGTCGGGTTCACGTGCATCACGTCGTAGACTCGTCCACCGCTATCAGCAAAGGCTTTGAGGACTTCGGTGAGCGCGGCGTGATCGGCGCAGCCCGGGTGATTGCTGAACGAGAGCCCGAGCGCTGGAAGCATCTCGCCGGTCGACGGAATGGCCCGCTGAATCAGCTTGCCGCCCTGCTGCTCGAGCCGCTGGAGTGCGCGGAGCAGCCCGGGAGTGAGCGCCAGCGCCGCGCCGGCACCGAGCGACCCGCCAAGCCATTCACGACGTGAGATCATGCAAGCTCTCCCCCCGGCCGAGATTCACTGTTGGTCCTTTCATATATGTGCGTGTCGCGCATTGTGCGATGGAGCCGCTGGCAGCGCAACAAACCGTGCGTCAACGTCTCGTTCATGTTCCGTCAACGGAACCGCGAAGGGCGACTGCTCGAGCGTCAGCCTCGCATGAAGCGATAGCCGGTCTTGCGGACAGTCTGAAAGTGACGCGGGCTCGTCGGGTCGACTTCAAGCTTCCGTCGAAGCTCCATGATGTGCATGTCGACGGTGCGAGACATCACGTCCGACGAATATCCCCAGATCTCGCGCAACAGACGCGCGCGCGTGAACACTTCGCCCGGGCTCGTCACGAGCGTCGCGAGGAGCGCGTACCCGCGCGGAGACAACGTGATGGCGACACCATTGCGATGCACGGTGTGCGCGCGCAGATCGACGACGACGTCGGAGAACGTGACGACGCTCGCCTGCACCGGCGCCCTCTCGACCGTCGGCGCGACGGCCGTCTCGCCAAGCATCGTTCTCACCGTATCCAGCAGCGCGCGAAGGTGGCCGTGGAGCGCCGGGTCCTTCGCTCTCCGCCGCTCGGCGGCGCGCTGGAGAGCGCGCGCGAGGTGTGGAGTCTGAACCGGTTTCAGCAAGTAGTCCACAGCGCTGACGTCGAAGGCGCGCAGAGCAAACTGGTCGTGCGCGGTGACGAAGACCACGGGTGGCATCCGCTCGGCGCCAACGGCATCGACGAGCGCGAAGCCGCCCATCTCGCGCATCTGCACGTCAAGGAGGACGACGTCGGGCGCGAGGTCGACGACGGCCTTCGCGGCGTCGGTGCCGTCGCCACACTCCCCGACGACCTCCGTTCCCGGAATCTCAGCGAGCAGGTGACGCAAGCGCTGTCGCGCGAGCGGCTCGTCGTCCACGATCAACACACGCATCCCAGTCATGCGTCAGCGGAAATCGGGGCCGGAATGGCGGTTCCGGTCGGTTGGGAGGGGCACGCGCGGTAGGGGATGCGTATCGTCGCGACCGTGCCCTTTGGGCTCAACGGCTCGAGCATGAGCGTGCCGTCGGAGCCGTGCAGCTGTGCGAGTCGCGCTCGCACGTTCCGCAACCCGATTCCGAGCGACGGATCGCCGGATCGCGCGCCCAGCCCGACACCATCGTCACATACGCAGAGCTCGAGCCGATCGCGATCCAGGCGAGCGGCAATGATCACGCGACCCGGTGAGCGGCGCGGCGCCAACCCGTGACGGATCGCGTTCTCGACGAGCAGTTGCAGCGCGAAGGTCGGAACACATGCCGAGCGCAGTGCATCCGGCACGTCGAGGTCCACCGTCAGCCACTCGAAGCGCAACACCTCGATCTCTAGGAACGCATCGACGAGCCGCAGCTCATTCTCGAGCGTCGTCTCCTCACGAGCCGTCACGGCAAGCGACGCACGGAGGAATGAGGAGAGTGCCGCGATCGCGGTGTCGGCCTTTGCCGCGTCGGAATGGACGAGGCTCGCGATCGAGTTCAGCGCGTTGAACAGAAAGTGCGGATTCAGCTGAAGGCGAAGGGTCTGCAGCCGTGCCGACGCGAGCTCCGCCTGCAAGTTCGCCTGAAGGACGGCGTTGTCGCGCTCGCGCTGCATGTATACGACGACGAGACCCAGCGCCGCCGCGGCCATCAATATGAAGAGATAGAACGGGCTGTTGTACCAAAGAGCTCGGCCGGCGGGCAGCGCTGGTCGCCCGAGCGCCTGGCCGACGAGGGACGTTGCCCAGAATCGGAGCACCATGAGCGGCACAGCCAACAGGCCGAGCAGCGTCACCACCGGTCGCAACGGCTCGCGTCGTGCGCGCAGCGCGAGTCGGAACATCACGTACGTCGCGACGGCCCACGACGTCTGATCGATGATCAGGTTTACGAGCTGCGAAACAATCGCCGATCGGAAGCCGGGGCGCTCCGCGGCATCGATGATCATGCCGATGAGCCGAATCGGCACCGCGGCGTTCCACGCGGCCAACCACCAGGCGAAGTGCACCCAACGGCGTCCCGTCGGCAACGCGGATGTGCCGTCGACGCCTGCCGCCGTCTCAGTCACTTGGTGACGCATGCGCTGATGGCATGCGTCACAATACCCTCGAGTACGTCAGTGATGAAGAGGTCGCGGCGCTTCGTTGACGGAACGTGAACAAAACCTTGACCGGATGTGGCCGCGCGTGCCCACCGTGCGTTGGTCGCGGAACGAGGGAGTGATACTCGACGCAACGCTACGTCCATTGTGGCGCTTCGATAGTCACCGCGGCGCACCATAGGGAACATTCCAGGCCGTCTCGTACTTCTCCCCGGAGATGGCGAGTGCTACTTACGTGCGAAAATCCGTCGCAGCTCGCTCGTCCAGTCCTGAACGAGGATGATGCTCCCGGGTGTGGGACGCGAACCAGACGCGTCGCCGCCGCGACCAACCTCGGTTGCCGCGGATACCACCACGGCAAATCTCCCGTCGGGGCCGACGTCGAACACGCGCTGCCCGCCCGTCACCGACGGCATGGGCGCGCGAAACAGTACTCGCGGCCGGTCGGCTGTGAACGGCGTCATGCTCCGTATCTGTACGGCCATTATGCTGTCACCCGCGACGTAGTACAGCGCGCGACCGTCGCGCGACCACACGGGCGCTCGTCCCGCGCCGTCGGATAGCTGCTGTCGCATTCCCCCCTCGGGAAATCGCTCGACGACGATATCGGTGCCCGATCCATACGCGATCCATCGCTGATCGGGCGACAGGGCCGGGAAATCGTTGCACACGGAATTGCGCGCGATGTCCTTCGACTCGCCCGACCCCCCGCCCCCGCCCGCGTCGCCGACGCGCGCCGCATTCCTTCGCACCATGCTGATGGCGCAGTGGATCGACGTCGGAACGTGGGTCACTAGCAATGCACCGTCACGCGCGATGGTCGTGGTCCGCAAATCGATGATGTCCGGTGCCGCCTTCAACACCGGCGTCTCACCGCCGCTCCCGTCCGCGCGACGCATGTAGAGTTGACGCGATCGGGAGCGTGTCGTTGTGTACACGATATTCTCGCCGTCGGGCGTCCAGGCCGGCGAATAGTTGCGTGCCGAATCGCGCGTCAGTTGCGTCAGTGTGGCTCGACGAATGTCATACGTGAGCACATGCGAATCCGACGCGAACGCCAGCTTGCTACCGTCGGGTGAGAATCGTGGGTCGCGATAGAAGCCCGGGGGAATGCCCTCAATCGGCGCGGTTCTCCCGTTCGCGTCGATCCACGCGAGGATCCGATCCGTCGCCGTTGCCGATGCGTACACCAGAGCGCCGTCGTCGCGCGCAATGCTGAAGCTGGCGGCGCCGGACGACTTGATCGCAACCCCTTCGAGCACCGGCGCGGGCGCGCCGGTGGCACGCAGCTGATCGGGATCGAACGGGAGCGCCCAGAGCGTATTGGCGACCGAATAGATGATGTGGCCACTGGGCGACCACCGCGGACTCGACCCCACCTGCTCGAGCGTGCGTTCTGCTCCGGTCCTTCGATCGAGAATTGCGAGGTGAAGCGTGCCGGTCTCGTCCTGCGATGTGAATACGACCGCGTGATTGCCGGGCAGCCATTCCGGAAATCGGCGAAACACCGCTCGGTTCGCCTCGGCTGGATCGAGCTTCGTGAGCGGGGTCGCCGGGCCTCCGCTCGCCGGCAGTCCCATTATCTGGGTGTACGTGCCTACCACGATCGTATCGTTGGTGCCCCAGCTCAAACCGGTCGATGCCGCTAAACCGCCTTCGGTGAGCGAGAGCTGCATCTCCGGTCCGCCATGCACCGGGATCTTCCGCACGGCACCCTGCCGGTAAAAAGCGATCCACTTTCCGTCGGGCGAAAACGTCAGCGTTCCGGCGCCGTCGGTACCGGCGAGCAATGTCCCGGAAAGGGAGTCGATCGCGCGCACGTAAATCGCTTGTCGGCCTCCGCCGGCGATGTACGCGACGTATCGGCCGTCCGGAGAGATCGCGACGTCGCCCCCGTTGACGAGCGCAACCGGCGTCGCGCTCGGCGCGGCACTTACAACGAACCGAGCACGCGTCCGCGCTGAGTGCTCGGTTGGGCGGAAGGCGACTGCCGCGCCAAACCCGAGCCCTGCAGCCACGATACCAACCGCCGGCAGCAGCATCGCACGACGGCGCGATACCAGCGCGGGCGCGGCGGTCGTCGCCGCGGCCGTGCCATAGAACATCGGGTTGCCCAATGCGTCCGCGAACGCCTTCGGGTTGACCAATGCGTCCGCGAATGCCTTCGCCGACTCGAATCGATCGGCGGGCAGCTTCTCGAGCGCGCGTGCTATCGCGGCGGCCACATGCGGCGGCACCGACTTCCGGTACATCGTCACCGGCTCCGCAGTCGCCGTGATGATTTTCATAATGATCTGCTGCGCGGTCGCGCCGGTGAACGGCGGATTTCCCGTGAGCATTTCATAAAGGACGGAGCCGAGCGAATAGATGTCCGACCGGGACGTGATCTCGCGCTCGGCCGTCGCCTGCTCGGGACTCATGTAGTGCGGCGTGCCGAGCGACAGGCCGGTCTCGGTCATGCGGCCGCCAGCCGCGGCGCTCACGGCGAGTGCGATCCCGAAGTCGGCGACCATCGGCCGGCCGTCGTGCAGTAGAATGTTCTCCGGCTTCACATCGCGGTGAATCACGCCATGCCGGTGCGCGTAATCGAGCGCATCCGCCACCTCGCGCGCGATGCGCACCGCTTCGTCGACGCCGAGTTGTGTCTCGCGATTCAACCGCTCGCGCAGCGTCTCGCCCTCGATGTAGGGCATGACGTAGAACAGAAATCCGTCGGCCTCACCGGAGTCGAACAGCGGCAGGATGTGCGGATGCTGCAGCGCGGCGGTGGTCCTGATCTCCTGCACGAACCGGTCGGCGCCGAGGACGGCGGCCAGCTCCGGCTTGAGGAGCTTGAGCGCGACCCTCCGGCCGTGCTTGAGATCCGAGCAGAGGTACACGGACGCCATCCCGCCCTCACCGAGGTGGCGCTCGATGTGATAGCGGCCGGCGAGCGATGCGTTGAGGCGATCGGTCTGCTGGGTCACGCCTGTTCCGGGAGGAGGCGCGGCAACGGGTGGGGGCGAACGCGGAGAATGTACGAGTCTCGATGTCGAAAGCGAGTCCAGCATCGAGGGCCTACTCCGACCCGTGGCGGAGCTCAGCGCTGCAAGGGGGCATTCCGCGTCATCCGGTGCGAGCGCCCGGTGGTCCTTTACACGAGCCGGTTTGGACCATATTAGTCCTGGCGTCCGTTGGCAACCCGGTTTGTTCCACGGAGACACGAATGCTCGATTCCATCGCGCAGGCGTTCGATCAGATCGGCTGGTGGGCCTTCTGGACCTGCATGGCGGCGCTCGTGGTTATCGACCTCGTGGCGATCGCCGCGGTCGTGCAAACGCGAAGCCGCGAGCTCGTGGACCGCTGGACGGGGCGCATCCTCGCGGCGAACATGATGCTGCTCGGCGCCGGCCTGGGTGTGCCGGCCGCGAGCTTCGTCGCCAAGTCGGTTGTCGTTACCCTGGCGCCGAGTGTTCAGCCGAGGATCCTGGAGATCCGTGAATCGACGATGACGCCGCCGAAATAGCTGACCGACACCCGGCTATTTACATCGGACGAAGCGCTCGCATCGGATCGACGTGAGCCGCGCGGTACGCCGGAAGCGCGGCCGCGGCCAGCGCCGCGCACGCCAGCAACGTCACCGTAACGATGAATGCCGCGGCGTCGGTCGGCGCCGTCTCGAACAACATCGACGCGATGAGGCGCGAGAGGACGGCCGCTGCTGCCGCGCCAATCGCCACGCCGACGATCACCAGCCGCATCGTCTGCCACACAATAGCACGCTGCACTCGGCTCGCGCTCGCGCCCAGGGCCATGCGGATCCCGATCTCCTGCGTGCGCTGCGCGACGGAGTACGAGATGACACCGTACACGCCCAGCGATGCGAGCAGGAGGCCGAATGCGGCGAACGACGCCACCAGCACCACGAAGAATCGCCGCGGCGATACCGCGTGATCCACGCTCAGCTCGACGGGCCGGAGTTGCGTCGCCGGCTGTCGAGGATTGAGCGATCGCAGCGCGCTCATGATGCCCGGCGCGATCGCCGACGCGGGCAGCGGGCTGCGAATCGTCAGGATCGCGCCGACCGGGCCGGCCTGCGCGGCCGGAAGGTACATCTGCCATGCACCTGTCTTCTCGAGACTCGTTTCGTGGATATCGGACACGACACCGATCACGCGCGTGTCCCGATTGTTGATCACGGCGATCTGTCCGACCGGGTCCACGCCCGGCCACAGATACCGCGCGGCGGTCTCATTCACGAGGACGACCGCCTGGCTCGCCGGGCCGTCGCCCCATGAGAAGAACCGTCCGCTCCGGAGACGAACGCCCATCGTCTCGAGATAATCGGGAGTGATCATGTAGACGAAGGCGCCCGGCAGCTCGTTGTCGCGATACTGCTTCCCCTTCGCTTGCAGACCCCAACTCCGGTTTCCCTCGAGCGGCAGATTGTCGGTAATGCCGGCGCTCTCTATCCCCGGGATCGAGCGGATACGTTGCAGCGTCTCCTGAAAGATGGCAGCGCGCCGCTCCGCGCGGCCGCCGTCGTCGACGTCGATCTTGATTGCGGCGACGCCGGCCGGCCGGAAGCCGAGATCGACGTCCAACACACGGAGAAAGCTGCGCAGCAGCAATCCCGCGCCGACGAGCAGCACGCACGCCAGCGCGATCTCGGAGACGACGAGTGCCGACCGCAAACGATGATGACTTCGACCCGCGCTCGCGCCGTGGCTCTCGTCCTTCAGCGCCGACTGGAGGTCGGTGGCGGAGAGCTTCATCGCCGGGCCGAGCCCGAACGCCGCGCATGATGCGGCGGCAATGAGAAGCGTCCACGCCAGCGCGGCGCCATTCAATCGCGCGGCGTTCAACAGAGGAAGCGTGACCGATCCTTGGTGCGCGAGATAGCGCACCACCCCCGACGCGACACCCACCCCGACGATCGCGCCCATCACGGAGAGCAGCGCGCTTTCGGTGAGAAGTTGCCGAGCGAGACGTCCCCGCCCCGCGCCGAGCGCCGCCCGCATGGCGAGCTCCTTCGCCCGCGCGCCGGTGCGCGCGATCAGCAGATTGGCCAGGTTCACGCAGACGATGAGCAGGGTGAATCCAACCGCGCACCACAATACGACGAGCGACCGGCGAAGCTGTCCGCTCACATGTTCTTTGAGGCCGATGACGCGCGCCGTGTAACTCCCTTTTGAGTCCGTGTACTTGACGTTGAAGTACAGTTCCGGCGCGATCGCGCGTGCTTCGACATCGGCTCGCTCGATCGAGACGCCGTTACGCAGCCGGGCGACGAGCGACAACGTGTTTCCCCAATTGCGCATCTCGTCGGGAATGACGGGGACGAACGCGTCCACCCTCCGACCCGGCGAGAATACCGCGCCAAAGTCGAAGCGGGCCGGCAACACCCCGACGACCGTCACCGGACGGCCGTCGAGGTCGATGACTCGCCCCACGATGCGCGGATCGCTCGCGAACTGCTGCTGCCAAAATGGATACGCCAGCAACACGGCCGCCCGTCCGCCGCGCCGCGTCTCGTCGGCATTGAATGCCCGGCCGAGCACTGGCTCGACGCCCAGGACCTGGAAGAAGTTTCCAAGAACGCTCATCGCCGTGATCGGCTGCGGACTTCCAATACCGCCCAGCCGAGAGTTCTCCGGCGAGGAGAAGGCGTAGTATGCCGTGACGTCCTGAAAGGAGCGGTTGCGCGCGCGAAAGCCCTCATACGCATCGACGGAATAGGTCGCGCTCGACAGACCGCTCGTCGCCTTGGCCTGCTCGATCCACACGAGCTCGCGAGGATTCTCGAATGGCAACGGCTGGAGCAGGATCGCATTCACGATGCTGAAGACTGCGGCGTTCGCTCCGATCCCGAGCCCGAGGATGATGACGGCGACGAAGGAAAAGGCCCGCTCGCGGCGCAACATTCGCACGGCGTACCGCAGATCCTGGATCGCCACCTCGATGAACGGGAGGCTGCGCGCGTCGCGGTGCTGCTCCCGCGATCGCAGCAGCCCACCGAATCGAATGAGCGCGTCGCGCCGAGCCTCCTCCTCGCTCAGCCCCCGACGCATGTTCTCATCGATCGCCAGCTGGATGTGCGACTCGGCCTCGGCGTCGAATTCTCTGTCGTATGTGCCGCCTCGAAAGACGGCGCGGGCACGCTCGAGCAATCTCTGAAGATGGCCGATCATGCCCGGCCTCCTTCAGCTTCCATGGCGAGCATGCGCTCCATCACGCTCGACAGCCGCGTCCAGTACGCGGTCTCCTCGGCGAGCTGCTTGAGCCCTCGTTTGGTGATGGAGTAGAACTTGGCTTTCCGGTTGTTATCGGACGTTCCCCATTCGGAGGAGATCCAGCCCCGTTGCTGCAGCCGGATGAGCGACGCGTAGATGGTGCCTTGGTTGAGGAGCACCTGGTTGCCGCTGATCTCCTCGATGCGGCGCGCGATGCCGTAGCCGTGGCGCGGGCCCATCACGGCCAGCGTCTGGAGCACCATGATGTCGAGCGTGCCCTGGATCAGATCGAGCTTCGATTCGCCCACCTGTCTCCCCTGTGGTAGTACCACATCAGGATAACATCGCTCCTGTGGTTGCACAACAGGTCGTGCGCGGCGGACGACCCGGCAGCGAGACTTAGGCTCGCGCACGGTGTACGCCTTCGCTAGGATTGCCACATGTTTGCCCGGCTACGCGGTGCGTTCGCAAGCGCAGTAAGCGGGGCTGCGCTCGTGGCGGCAAGCGGCCGCGCCCAGCAGCCGATACCGACGATCGCGCTGCGCTCCGGCCTCGTCATCACGCACTCAGTGCGCGTCGCGCCGCGGACCTATCGCCTCGCCGCCGATTCCTCGCTCGACAAACCCGTCATCACGATCCGCGGCGACGACATCACCGTCGACTTCGCCGGCGCGTCGCTCGTCGGCCTCGACCCCAACGCCGACCCCGACCAGGCGCGCGGCGTCGGCATATCTATAGAAGGGGGCCGCAACGTCCGCGTCATCAACGCCACCGTGCGCGGCTACAAGGTCGGCCTCCTCGCGCGCGGAACGCACAACCTCACGCTCGCGCGCGACGACTTCAGTCATAACTGGAAGCCGCGTCTCTTCAGCCAAATCGAGCACGAGAGTCTCGTTGACTGGCTGTCGCACCATCACAACGAGCAACGCGAGTGGCTGCGCTTCGGCGCGGGCGCGTACCTCGAGGACGTCCACCGCGGCGAAATCAAAGACGTGCGCATCGAGCAAGGCATGGAAGGCTTGATGCTCGTCCGCTCCGACAGCCTGCGCATCTGGAACAACGTGATCGAGTTCAACTCCGGCGTCGGCATCGGGCTCTATCGGTCGAGCGACAACGTCATCATGCACAACCGCGCGAGCTACAACGTGCGCGGCTACAGCCACGGCTTCTATCGCCGCGGCCAGGACTCGGCGAACCTCCTTCTATATGAACAGAGCTGCCGCAACGTCGTCGCCTACAACTCGATGACGCACGGCGGCGACGGTCTTTTCCTGTGGGCCGGCCAGAGCACGATGGACACCGGCGAGGGCGGATCGAACGACAATCTGTTCTACGGAAACGATTTCAGCTTCGCGCCGACGAACGGCATGGAGGCGACGTTCAGCCGGAACGTGTTCGCCGAGAATCGCGTCGAGGGCTCGGATTACGGATTGTGGGCCGGGTACAGCTACGACTCGCGCATCGTCGGCAATCATTTCACCCACAACCGGACAGGGATCGCGATCGAGCACGGGCAGAACAACACGATCGCGCGGAACACCTTCGACGGCGATACCGTGGCCGTCTATCTATGGGCGAATCCGATCGAGCCGGGGGATTGGGGCTACCCCAAGCACCGCGATACGCGGAGCCGCGACTACGTCGTCGGCAGCAACACGTTTACCGGCAACCGCGTCGGTGTCCGTACGGCGAATACCACGGGGGAAATGATCGGCAACCGATTTCTGCGCGTCGACTCGTCGGTGGTGCGCGTCGATACGAGCGCGTTTCGCGATGTCGGCGGTAGCGTGGACATCGGGCTGCCTGCGGCGCCAGCGCCGATCGCGGGCGGTGTGGATGCGCGGGCGCTCGATTCGCTGGCGTCGCTCGACCGGTCGGCGATCATCGTCGACGAGTGGGGGCCGTACGACTGGCGGTCGCCGAAGCTCTGGCCAATCGACTCGGGGCGCGGTGCGGCTATTCGGTTGCGCGTGCTCGGTCGCCCGGGTTCGTGGCATGTCGTGGGGCGACGTGGGCTTGGGGCGATTTCGGCTGAGCGTGGCCTAGTTGGCGATACGGTGACGGTGTCGCCTCGCTCGCCGACGGATTGGGAGTTGATGCTCGAGTATCGTGGTGAGGCGGCCGTGTCGCCGCGCGGTGCGCGTACGGCGGCGGGCAGGCCAGACCGGTTCTCATATGGGCGCTTCGAGCCGCTCGGTGATTGGCGCGTCGCGGTCTTTCCGTGGACGGACGCCGAGGATCCCAGCACGCATCCGGACGCGTTCGCGGCGCTCCTGCGCGGGACGCCGGCGCTGTCGTTCGAGCGGCCGCGGCTCGACATGATGTGGTCTCGTCCGGCGATCGCCGGAGTTCCTGCCGCCAAGTGGGCCGCGGTGGCGACGACTACGTTCGCGCTCGACTCGGGAACGTACACGCTGCGGACGATCAGTGATGACGGCGTTCGGGCGTGGGTCGACGACAAGCTCGTGATCGACGACTGGACGCCGCACGAGTCGCAGGTCGATAACGCGCCGATCGCGGCAGGCCGGCACCTAGTGCGCCTGGAGTACTATCAGGTCAACGGTTGGACGGAGCTGCGTATGAACGTCGTGCGCGGGTGGCAAAGGTCAGCCGGGTCGCCGGGGCCGCACTAGCCGTCGCGCGCGCACGTCCATAGTGGCGTAAGGCCTCTGTGGCTTCCACATCTTCCGAGGACTAATAATAATCTCTTGTAGCACTGAGCAACGTTCATATATACGTTTGGGTATTAAAGTACGAATCCACGGAGCTTAAGCGGCTGCTTGACATATGCTTTTGGGAAGGCTGTGCCGCAATCGGGTCCGATTGGCACTTGGATTCCATTCTCAGGTGACCTGCGGCATGGTGCTCGTATTGTCCTGAAAGTTGACTATTGTCACATCACATCGGCGTTACAGCCCTAGCCACAACCTCATCCTACCTATTTCGACGATGGCAGACTCCAACAAGGTGTCCGTGGTGAATGAGGCAGATGTGCTCCCGTCTTCCGGGCCGCTCGTCTTCATCAGCCATGACTCGCGCGACGCGGATTTGGCTGCGGCCTTCGGCAAGCTTTTGAAGAGCGTCAGTGCCGGGATGATTAAAACCTTCAGGTCTTCCGACAAAACCGGCAAGGACGGCATCGACTTCGGTGACGAATGGTACAAACGATTGATGTCAAAACTGCAGGCTACGTCTGACGTCGTTTGTCTATTCACTGAGCGCAGCCTTGACCGGCCCTGGATCCTGTTCGAGGCAGGAGTTGCGAAAGGCAAATTGAGCACCCCGGTTATCGGAGTTGCGCTTGGTGTGCCCTTGAATCGCGTAGCGGCTGGACCGTTTTATCAGTTTCAGAACATGGACGATTCTGAGGGGGATCTATCGAAACTTGTCAACCAACTCGCGAGCAGAGTACCGGGGCTAGAATTGGACGCGGACGTCGTTAAGGTGCAAGTCGCCGCATTCAAAGCGACCGAGGCAGAACTGCTCAAGACGTTAGCCGCCAGACCGGTCAAGAAGCCAAGCGCCGAAGAGACGGAAGCCACCTCGGTGGCGAAGCTGGCGGAAGAGATGAAGGCCTTGCCGTCACGAGTAGCCGAGAGACTCACGGAGGCCGGTGACGGATTCCGTCGTCGAAAACATCGCCGCTTCCATCCGATGATGTTCGATGAAATCATGCACATGGCTGGCGAGACGGGTGATCCCGTCGCCATCCTGATGGCTGCCAGTCTGATTCGTGAGGATGCACCATGGCTGTACGAGCTTGCGATGGAAGTCTATCGCGCCGTAAAGGCTGGCGACCGAGAAGGGATTCAGCGCGAGATGCAGCGACTCCGGCGCTTTAGCGAGTTTGGTATGCGCGGCCCATGGGTGGACGAGTTCGGATTCGGCAGCCGCGATCAGCACATGCTGTTCCTAGAATTCCCGCGAATGCTCGAGCACATGCTTAGCCGTACTTTGATCGAGAAAGAGCCCCCACCGGTGACCAAGCGGCTAAGAAAGCCCTCGTCGCGGAGCGGTGCCTCGTGAAAATCGCGAAGCACTCGCATAGGATCATTGTATCGATAGCGCTTCGTGGGTTGGTCGTTTCGGTTGGTTCATTTTGACTCGCTCGCAGGTTGACTCGGGCGTCAGCCGACAGGGGGATAAGCAGAGACGTGTGGTCCCTGGCGAGACGGACGCATCGCCAATCGCAACAGAGAAGTGGTGCGTTTCTATCGTGAGGAGGGCTCGGTATAATCGACACCGACAAACAAAGCACCTGGCGAGGGCCGCGTCCGTTGCTCACGAGCGCACGCCGCATACCGAGCGACGGACGATGACTGTGCGAGCAAATGCTTGCTTGATGGCCGTCCATCTCGCCGCTTTGCGCTTGTCGACGACTTCACGCGCGAGTGTCCCGCGATGGGGGTGGCGCCCGCGCTCCCGGCGTCGACACATCCGGCCCGCCTCCGGTTGATCGCAGACACGAAGGAGTTGCGAACGAAGTGAACAAGGACGCTAAGTCAGAGCGGTACTCGCGGTTGGCGCCGCTCCCAATCCAAGAGCGTGTGAGACTCAGCAGGCTCGCCCTGCACTTCTTCTCTCCACGAAACTACCGTGATTGCTGCGCGGTTCTCGGAAGGGAACCGGATTCAAACACCATCCGAGCCTTTAGCGGGTTTGAATTTGTCATGTATCTCGAAAGATCAGGCGAGCTGTTAGAAGCAAATCGGCACCTATTTCGCCTACGAGAGATCGTCCAGCAGCTTGCGCAGGCTCATCTTCTTGAGGAAGTGGACCATGCCACAACACCGCTCTTTGGCGCGCGTTATTATTTTTTGAAAGAGCTGACTCTCAGAGAGGCGGAGGGCCTATTCTGGTTGATGCCGGCCTTGGGACCCGAATTCGCCTATGCATCATTTAGCGAGGTAACAGTCCAGCTAACCGGATTGAACTCGCGGGGGGACGTGCATGCGGGCACGGCGCTGTGCATCGCGCCTTCGTGGCTACTTACGTGCGGTCACGTGGCCAACCAACTCACGCTTGACCCAGTTCAGGATTTTGCCGGTCACCAATTCCATGTCATCAGCTCATCGGCGCATCCCACCATCGACGTAGGCCTTGTGGAGATCTCGCCACCAATGCGAGCAGCGCCCGGGTTGGCCTTTCGCAATCCGGTGCCCGGCGAGACAGTCTTTGCTCTTGGATACCCGCGAATTCCACTCTCTCGCGCCCCTGCCCTCGTCATGCACCGGGGCGAGGTCACAAGTCCGTCTGTCGTGACATTCTCCGGACACCATCTGTTCCTCTACTCTGCCGTCGCGCGGCCAGGTAACAGCGGCGGCCCAGTCGTGGCACTTACTGGGAGTGTGGTTGGCATTGTTTCCGAAGAACTCTCCGACCAAGCAGCGGACGCCGGCCAACCCTTCTTTGCAGGGATTCGGGCCACCGACCTTGCGACGGCGGTTGCTGAATTGGAACCGTCCATAGCATTGCCGATTGAGTCATTTGAATAGCCAGCTTCATCATTTGACCTCGTAACCCCAATGGTTTCGTTCCAACGCGCAAGCTGCAGCAATTGCGACAAGGGAGCAGCGTGAAAATCCGGGAGCTAAAACTCGTAAACTTTAAGCGATTCACCGAAACGACCATCACCGCCATCCCCGCCACTGCTCGATTGGTGCTGTTGGTAGGTCCCAATGGAAGCGGAAAGTCCTCTTTGATCGACGCAGTTCAAACGTGGTACCGTGGTCACTGGGCTCGCAATCACAACTGGGATGACAGCTATCATCGAAAGCAGATGCCTGGCGTATCGGCGAGCTGGAGCGACGCCGTAACAGTCGTGTTTCACGATCCGCAGCCCACGACGGACGAACAGCGACGAAAGGCGGTCTACGCTCGGTCAGCGTACCGCAACGACCCCGAGTTCCAACTGGACAGCCTCTCGCGCGTACAGCCCGCGGTGGAAGAGTTCCGCATCCAGCGTCTCATCGACAATGATCAGGCGGTGAGCCTCAATTATCGTCGACTCGTTTCGCAAGGTTTCCAGGACGTGTACGAGCGAGGTGAACCATCGCTCACTCTGGGGGAGTTCCGCGAACGATCAATCGGCGAGATACGCGACGCGATGCAGCGCCTATTTCCAGGTCTCGTGCTTAACAGTCTCGGCAATCCCCTATCAGCGGGTACCTTCAGATTCAACAAGGGCGACAGCACGGCGTTCATGTATAAGAATCTGTCGGGCGGCGAGAAGGCGGCCTTCGACCTATTGCTCGACATTCTTATCAAGCGGAGGGAGTACGACGACACAGTCTTTTTCATTGACGAACCCGAAGCGCACATGGCCCCGGCACTTCAAGCCGCACTTCTTCGGGAGCTATTCCAAGCCGTTCCTGCCAACTCTCAGCTTTGGCTTGCCACTCACTCAATTGGGATGATGAGACAAGCGCGCGACATCGCGAACGCAGAGCCGGGAACGGTGGTCTTTCTTGACTTTGACCACGTAAACTTTGATCTACCGTTGTCATTACAACCGGTCGAGGCGAATCGTCCGTTTTGGAAGCGAGCGATGCAAATTGCGCTTGACGATTTGGCGGGTTATCTCGCGCCCGAGCATATCGTGCTGTGCGAGGGTGGGCAGTTGAGTGGCGGGCGAGACTTCGATGCGGACTGTTATAACAAGATCTTTCAGAACGAGTTTCCCCACGTCGTTTTTCTCGGCGCTGGAAGCGCAGACGACATCCAAAATGATCCCCGAGGCATTCGTCAACTTCTCAAGGCACTGGCGCCAGGAGTAGACGTCTCTCGGGTAATCGACCGTGACGACCGTACGGACACAGAGATTAGAGCGCTTGAGGAAAAGGGTGTGCGGGTATTGTCACGGCGGAGCATTGAATCATTCTTACTCGACGATGCCGTTCTTCTCGCGATGTGCGAAGAGTTTGGACGCGCTGAACTGGGCCCGCAGTTGTTGACGCACAAGGCGGATGCACTCGCTACGAGTGTTGCTGCAGGCGGCCCCGCCGATGACCTCAAGCGCCCAGCCGGCGACATTTATAACGCCGCGAAAAGATTGTTCCCTGATCGGAAGCTTGGAAGCGACAGGCGAGCTTTCATGACCGGCCTGTGTGCTCCCCTCATTAAGCCCGGAACGACGACCTATGAAACACTCCGTGCTGACATCTTCGGTAATCGGTCTTTGAGCGAAGCAGATCGTGGCGCTTAGGAATGGTAGGGAAGAGTGTCGCAGGGCCTTGAGTACGCGTTCCCAGTGCCATTGACGCCAACAAAAATCGCTCTGCGCCGCGGCCGCCGCCCGCACCCCTCGACTTGAAGCCGGCCCGCCTCGCCTCCATAGTCTGCCCATGCAGACGTCCACCAGGCGATGACCCCACGAACTCCCCACACGCTCGTCGTCGATGTCGGCGGCACGCACGTCAAGTTGCTCGCCACCGGCAAGCGCACACCGATCAAGATCGACTCCGGGCCGCACCTCACGCCGCGCGAGACCGTGCGCGAAGTATTGGCCGCCGTCGCGACCGCGCATTGGCACTTCGACCGCGTCTCGCTCGGCTTCCCCGGCCCCGTGCGCCAGGGTCGTCCGCAGCGCGAGCCGTGGAACCTCGGCAAGGGTTGGGTCGGCTTCAATTTCGAGCGTGCGTTCGGCTGCCCGGTACGCGTGATCAACGACGCGGCGATGCAGGCGCTCGGCAGCTACGACGGCGGAAAGATGCTCTTCCTCGGACTCGGCACCGGTCTCGGAAGTGCGATCGTATGCGAGGGGGTTGTTCTCCCGCTCGAGCTCGCGCATCTCCCGTATCGACATGGTAAGTCGTACGAGGAGTACGTCGGCGCGGCGGGTAAGAAGCAGCTCGGCAAGCCGCGCTGGAGAAAGCACGTGCTCGAGATCGTCGACATGTTCATGGCGGCGCTCGTCGTCGACTACGTCGTCCTGGGCGGCGGGAATTCGAAAGACATGAAGGCCGTCCCGCGCTACGTGCGCATCGGCGCCAACAGCAACGCGTTCCGCGGCGGCTTTCGATTGTGGGACGATCAACGTAGTCCACGCTGACATACGAAAGATCCGACATCCTCAATCGCGAGAGCCATCAATGCGATTCCCGGCATTACAGCTCGTCTTCGCCCTGGCCGGCGCGCTCATCGTTGTGCCGCCGGTCGAGTCACAGGGCTCAGCGCTTGTCCTCACGCACGCCACCGTCATCGACGGCACCGGCGCTCCGCCGCGCCCGGGGATGACGCTCGTGCTACGCGACGGTCGCATCGCGGCGATCTATCCGGATGGGTCACAGCCGTCGCCGTCGGGCGTCGTTGAGCGCAGCGTGGCGGGCGAGTTCGTGTTGCCCGGGTTGATCGATGCCCACGTTCACAACGCGACCAACCCGAGCGGTGAGGATCGCCGCGCCGTGGTGGAGGCGCGCTTGCGTAAGACGCTGCTCGGCGGTGTGGTTGCGGTGCGTGACATGGGCGGCGATGCACGGGCGCTGGCCGATCTCGCGCGGGCCGCGTTGGCGGGCGATATCGTCTCCCCCGACATTCATTACTCGGCGATCATCGCCGGTCCCGCGTTCTTCGGCGACCCACGCGTGTTGTCGAGCAGCGTCGGCTACGCGCCAGGCGCAGCACCGTTCACACGTGCCGTCACCGATACCAGCGATCTGCGACAAGTGATTGCCGAAGCGCGCGGCTCGGGCGCTACGGCGGTGAAGATGTACGCCGTGCTCGATGGCTCACTCGCGGCGAAGGTTGCCGCCGAGGCGAAACGCCAGGGGCTCCACGTCTGGGCGCATCTGGCACTTTTCCCGGCGCGGCCGAGCGAAGTGGTCGCGGCTGGAGTGGAGGTCGTCTCGCACGCGTTGCTCGTGCCATGGGAGACGGTGGAACAATTGCCACCCTACGGTCAGCGCGCGCGGGTCGACTTGGGCGTCAGGCCTGACGCGCCGGCGATTCAACGGCTCTATCGCATGATGCGCGAACGGGGGACGATTCTCGACGCCACGCTCTGGGTCTTTCACGCGCCAGCCGATTCGCCCGACACGTCACTTGCAAAGCGCCGCGAACAGCATGCGATCGACTACGTGCGCGCCGCGCACCTCGCCGGCGTCAAGATCGCCGCCGGCACCGACGACATGGCATCCGACGAGGCAGGCAGCAGTCTGCCGAACATCCACCGTGAGCTTGCGCTGCTCGTGGCTGCCGGCCTCACACCGATGGAAGCGATCGTCGCCGCGACGCAGACGAATGCCATCGCGACCGGCTTCGAGCACGATCACGGAACTATCGCGGTTGGAAAGGCGGCGGACCTTCTAGTGCTGCGCGCGGATCCAACGGTGGATATCTCGAACACCACGCGCATTGCGCTCGTCGTGCGACGTGGCCAGATCGTCGGCGAGCGAGCGCCCTAGCAACGCGTTCCGCGGCGGCCTTCGGTTGTGGGACACTTGACCCGACTCACTTCCGGATGTTTCGCCAGCTCGTAGCTTCGTCAGCATGACTGTCGATCGCCTCACCCTGCCCGCCGTCGTTCTCGGCGTCGGCGTCGCGCTCGCCGGGTTGCTCGCCGGCAACGGCTTCGCCCGGGCGCGAGGCGCCGATCGGTTCGTGACTGTCAAGGGCGTCTCCGAGCGCGAAGTGCGCGCCGATCTCGCCATCTGGCCACTGCACCTCGTCGGTGCCGACAACGATCTCGCGGCGGCGAACGCCAAGCTGACGAAAAGCATCGCCGGCGTTCGCGATTTTCTCGCCCGCCACGGTGTCGATACGAGCCAGATTCAGATGACGGATTTCTCCGCCACCGACGCGTACGCCAACCAATACGCGTCCGATCGCAAGCCGGCCAATCGATACGTGGTCCATCAGACGGTGCTCGTTCGCTCGAGTCGTCCGGACCAGGTGCTTGCCGCGAGCCAGCAGATCGGCGAGCTCGCGGCGATCGGCGTCGTCATCTCGTCGGGTGCTGAATTCGGCGCAAACTCGGGCGGGCCGACGTTCGTCTTCTCCGGGTTGAACAAGCTCAAACCCGAGATGATCGCCGATGCGACCGCGCGCGCTCGCGAGGCCGCTTCTCAGTTCGCGCGCGACTCGCGAAGCCAGCTCGGAGGGATTCGCCAGGCCAACCAGGGCGTCTTCGAGATTCTGGCCCGCGATCAAGCGCCCGGCATCAACGAGTCGAGCCAGATCGCGAAGGTCGTTCGCGTCGTGTCGACCATCGACTATTATCTGCGCTAGACCGACGCCGCGCCGACTCAACTCCATCCACACCGACCCTCGTCATATGCATCGCCACATGGGATTTCGGTACGCCGCGCTCCTCTCGTTTGCTCTGTCGAGCCCTGCCTTCGCCCAATACATCACCGGCGCGCGCGATGACAAGACGGCGCGTGTCGACAGCGTCTTCCGAGTCTTCGATCGGACCGATTCTCCCGGTTGTGCGCTCGGCGTGTATCAGGATGGAGCCGTTCGATACGCCCGCGGCTACGGCATGGCCAGCTTGGAGCATGGCATGCCGCTCTCGCCGCGCTCGGTGCTCGACGTCGGGTCGATCTCGAAGCAGTTCACCGCGATGTCGATGCTGATCCTCGCGAAAGAGGGCAAGCTCTCGCTCGACGATCCGATTCGGAAATACTTCCCGGAGATGCCGGCCTACGCGGATCACATTACCTGGCGCCGGGCGCTCAGCCAAACGAGCGGATTGCGCGATCTGTGGACGATGTGGGGACAGACCGGGCGGACTTTCGCGGGCGACAGCGTCGACGCCCTGAACGTCATCTTTCATTCGGCCGAGCCGAACTACACGCCGGGCGATCGATATCTCTACACCAACACGGGTTGGATCCTCGCTGCGCAAGCGGTCTACCGACTCACCGGAAAGTCGCTGGCGCAATTCGCCGATGAGCGAATCTTCAAACCACTCGGCATGCGCGATACGCGATTTCTCGCCGATCGTTATGCAATCATTCCGAATCTTTCCGAGAGCTATGGACCGCGTGCTGGTGGCGGCTTTCGCGTCGTGCGCTCGGAATACGACGGCGCGATAATGGGACCGGGCGGGATCCACACAACGGTCGAAGATTTCGGCCGCTGGCTCGCCAACTATGACGCCGCCACGGTGAGTGGGCGCGACATCGTCGAGGTCATGACGACGCCGACGAAGTTGAACAACGGATTGCCGGCGACGTCGGGGCCTGGAATGGCTTACGCGATCGGCTTGACGGTCGGGACGCTCCGCGGACTGCGCGTCGTCGCGCACGGCGGAAGTTGGGGCGGCTTTCGCGGCCACTTCCTTCGCTTCCCCGACCAAAACTTCGCCGTGGCCACGTTCTGCAATCTCACGACGTCGGGACCTGATTCGCTCGCGGCGAAAGTCGCGGCGATCTACCTGGGCGACCGCATGCGACCCGACACGGTCGCGGCATGGTCGGTCGCGCTGGCCGGAGAGCCGCGCGTCGCGACACCGGTGTCTACGCTCAAAAACCTCGCCGGTGTATGGCGGAACATCGAGCGCGGCGAGGTGCGGCGCACGCGGGTGAAGGGAGACACGCTCCTCTCGCCTGGAGATCCTCCGACGGTGTACGTGCCGTTGGGCGGCAATCGCTTTCGATCAGAACGAACCGAGATCCGCTTCGAGGGCGCGGCGAACGGCGGCGCACCGGCGCGGATGTTCGTTCGCACGCCGACGGATACGATGACGTTCGTGCGGGCCGACACGGTCGTGCTCGACGCGGCGAAGCTCGCCGAGTACGCCGGCGATTATCGGAGCGACGAAGCGGAGGTGACGCAGACGTGGAAAGTCGAGAAGGGCCAGCTCGTGATGTACGCGGGATACCGCCGACTCGGCATTCTGGAGCCGACGTACAAGGACGGCTTCACGCGAGGCGGGAGCGTGATCGATGTGGCGCGCGACGCCAAGGGCCGAATCACCGGATACACGGTCGAGTCAGGACGGGTGCGCCACCTGAAATTCACGCGAGTGAAATAGCCTCTTCTGCTCAGCGGTCGCCGTGGAACGTCTTGGACGTTTGGGCCGTCGCCGGGGGCGGATGCCAGCGGCCGGACTCGTAGTCCATCCATCGCATGAAGAGCGCGTCCGAGTAGTCGGCCAGCATCTTTTGGCCGTCCGGTTGCGCGCGCACCATCTCGCGTAACACGGTCAAATACGACGGGCGCGCGGCCGTGACGAGTCCGAGCACTCCGTCGTATGCGGCGCGAAAGTCGGGCGCGGTGAAAGTGATCGTCCCGTCCTTGTAGGTGAGGCCGGGAACCTTGGCCAGTGGTTCGAGACTGGCCGGCGGTACAGCGTGAAGGCCGGCGCGGATCGGCGCGCTCGGCTTCATCACCCGCGCCTTGGCGACGTTGCGTACCGCGAGCGCCGCCTTCGCTCGCATCTCCGCGTGGACGTCATCCACCGGACGCAGCTCCACGGTCGACGCGCTCATCGCCTTCTTGGTGACGACGAACTGAATCCACGGCATGATCTTGAGGTCTTCCCGCAGCCGATCGTCGCCGGAGACGAAGATCAGCGGCACGCCGACTCGCCCCCACGAATAGGCGACGATCTCACTTTCGGTGATCGACTTGCCGTTGAGAAGCATGTCCATGCCGAGCGTGATCGTGTGCGACGCGAAGCCCTTGCTTCCGGTCTTTGCGTGCATCGCGACGGCGACGACGGCGTCGTAGGTGTTTGGCGCGGTCAGGTCGACATACGGGTCGAAGGCTTTGTCGCGGATGACCTGTTTGGCTCTCGGATCGAGCAGATCGCGCCGCACGTCGGGCTCGGGATTCCCACTGCCGTGCGCGTCGACGACGTCGACCTGTGTCGCGCCGCCGGCGAACAACCCGTCGATCACGGCGTTCACGTCCGCCGCGAGCAGCTTCTGTCCCTCGGGATACTTCTCGGGATGACTGAACAGGAAGGTGCGCCAGTCGTCCTGGCCGGAAAGGCCTTCCATGTCGTGGTAGACGAGGATCCGCACGGGAGCGGTCCGGTGCGTTGGCACCGGTGTCGCTGCGTCGCCGAGTGCGATGCAGAGAGCAGCCAGGGGAATGAGGCGCAAGCTCGTCATTGGAAACACCGGTTCGATTGCGACTAAGCTGTCAGCGACGGCAACCGACCGCAACGCGGTAATCCACGAGGGTCGTGCCGCCGGGTACTGGCGAAGTTCGAAGCCTGGTAGGAACGTTGACGCACGGAGCTCCGACATCCTCGACCGCGAGCCAACAATGCGATTCCCGGCGATCCTCCTCTCGTGCGCAGCGCTCGGTGGCTCGTTCGCCTGTGGCTCGGCGAACACGCTCGACCGCGTCGACGACGCCCGACTCGCCGCCGCGGACGCCGACTCGGCCAACTGGCTGACTTACGGACGTACGTACAGCGAGCAGCGATTCAGTCCACTCAAACAGATCAACGACTCGACCGTCGGCCGCCTCGGTCTCGTTTGGAGCCACGAGCTGCCGACGACCCGCGGCGTCGAAGCGACGCCGATCGTCGTCGATGGCGTGATCTACACCACGAGCACGTGGAGCGTGGCGTACGCGTACGACGCAGCCACCGGTCGCGAGCTGTGGTCCTACGATCCGCACGTCGATCGGTCGCGCGCGCGCACGATCTGCTGTGACGCGGTGAATCGCGGGCTCGCGCTCTACCGCGGCAAGCTGTATCTCGCGACGCTCGACGGCCGCCTCATTGCCATCGACGCGCACACGGGCCGCGCCGTGTGGGACGTGAAGACGATCGACCAATCGCAGCCCTACGCGATCACCGGCGCGCCGCGCATCGCGCGAGGACGCGTCATCATCGGCAACGCCGGCGCTGAATTCGGCGTGCGCGGTTACGTATCCGCCTTCGACGCCGAAACGGGAAAGCTGGCGTGGAGAGTGTACAGCGTGCCCGGCGATCCGTCGAAGGGGTTCGAGACGCCGGCACTCGAGGCCGCGGCCAAGACTTGGCATGGAGAGTTCTGGAAAGCGGGCGGCGGCGGCACGGCGTGGGATCCGATCGTCTACGATCCCGAGCTCGATCTCGTGTACTTCGGCACGGGCAACGGAACCGCGTGGTACCGCGATCTGCGCAGCCCCGGTGGCGGCGACAATCTGTATCTGGCGTCGATCCTCGCCGTGCACGCGAGCGACGGACAGTATGCGTGGCACTATCAGGTGACGCCCGGCGACAACTGGGACTTCGACGCGACGCAACCGCTGCTCCTCGCCGACGTCACGCTCGGCGGCCGGCCGCGCAAGGTGATCATGCAGGCGTCGAAGAACGGTTTCTTCTACGTGCTCGATCGCACGACGGGCAAATTGATCTCGGCCACGCCGTTCGTCGACGGCGTCTCATGGGCGACGCGAATCGATTCGGTCACGGGGCGCCCAGTCGAGTCACCGACCGCTTACGCCGGAATGAAGCCCGTGCTCGTGTCGCCGGACGCGGAAGGTGCGCACAACTGGCAGCCGATGGCGTTCGACGCGAAGAAGGGAGTCGTCTATCTCAACGCGCGCAACAATTCCCTCCAGGTGCACGCGCCGAACGAGAAATGGGTGAATGACATCACCAACCGCAACATGGGCGGTGATCCGCGCTACGAGGGCGAGCTCAAAGCGCGAGCTGCCGCCGCCCCCGGCCCGCATGGTGAGCTCGTCGCATGGAACGTCGCCGATAGAAAAGCCGAGTGGCGCGTTCCATTTCCGGTGGCACAGAGCGGAGGCGTGCTCGCGACGGCTGGCAATCTCGTGTTCCAGGGACGGAGCGACGGCACGTTCGCCGCGTACCGCGCGGGCGACGGCGCCCAACTCTGGACTTTCGACGCGGGGACCGGCGTGATGGCGGCGCCCGTCACCTATCTCGTCAACGGCGTTCAGTACGTGACGGTGATGGTCGGTTGGGGAGGCACGCAGGGCCTGATCAATTTTCGCAATCACGGTCCTATGAAGCCAGGCGTCGGCCGGATATTGACGTTTGCGCTTGGTGGCAAGGCGACACTCGCGCCGACGCCGTACGGACACGCCGCGCCGCCAACGCCCGCGATCGCGCTCGACACCACGCCCGCGGCGCTACTCGAGGGCCAGATGCTCTACCGTACGTACTGCCGCTTTTGTCACGGGCTCGATGCGATCGCCGGCCCCCTGCCCGATCTCCGGTACGCAACGGCCGACGTTCACCGTCAGTTCGACTCGATCGTGCGGGGCGGCGCGCGCAAAGCGTTGGGCATGCCGTCGTTCAATGACGTATTGAACGCGTCGCAAGTGCGCGCCATCCAAGCCTACGTGCTCTCACGAGCGACGGCGGCTGACGTCCGCCGCTAACGTAGCCGCGCTATCCGCGCGCGTGATGACGTCATCGTTGATCCCGTATCTTTTTCGCCGTGAACCGAAAGGGCACGCTCACCCACGCCTGAACCGGCCTCGATTCCAGGCCGAGAGTTCGCGCGGGCTCGAAGCGAAAAAGGGGCAGGACATCGCGCACGGCTTCCGCGAACAGGTCGTCATCCGAATGCTCGATGATCACGCTCCCGACGTCGACTCTCCCGAGCTCGTTCACCATGAAGCGCACGACGACCTGACCTTCGCGTGTTCCCGAGCGGAGCAGCGCGTCGGGGAAGCCCGGGTCCGGCGCGCGCCCGATGATCTTTGGAGAAGTGTGCGCGGGAACGATGTCCGCCGACCCAGGACGTGACGGCTCATTCGACGTTTCAGCCCGATTCGTGTCGGACGTGCGCTGCCGTTCCGTCGCCGAACGCAAGATCGCGTCGGCGCTCGGCGGCGCGGGCATGCTCGGGATATTTACCGGATTCAGTCGAATGTCCACGCGAGGCGAGCGCAACACCGGTCCAGCGTTCGCCGGCACACGCTGCTCGCGCTCGATCTGTTTGAACGGAGTAGTGGGCACGGGCGCTGGGCTCGCCGGCGTCCCGACAAGTGCGCCGGCGGTCCTGCGCGGCGCCGCGCCCGTCTCTGTGGAAACCCGTTCCCTGCCGCTGCCGGCACGCGGGCGCACGATCAGCAGCTCGATCGCGATGATGACCGCAGCCACTCCGGCGGATGAATACAGCGTCGTTCGTTGCTTGCGCGCCACCTTGGGCAGACTGGCCCGGACCCGCGCGATTGCCGATCTCCAGGCGCCAAGTGCAACACCGCCGCTCGCAACATCGTCGCTCGCAAGATTGTCACTCGCAACATTGTCACTCGCAACATTGTCACTCGCAACATTGTCACTCGTAACATCGCCGCTCGCAGCATCGGCGCTCGCAGCGTCGCCGCTCGCGACGTCCGCGTGAACGACCTCGAGAGACATTGCGCGCGACTCACGACCGGTGATGCTCCCGGACGGGCCGGCGCTTTTTGCTGGGGGCGGGGAGATGACGATCTGGGAAGCAGACCACGTCTGTATCGAAGGCGGCGTCCAGGAGGTGGCCGCTACCGTGGCGGTGACCGTCGGCCTCTTGGCGCGTTCGCTCAAGCGGGCGGCGAGAGGAAGTACCCGCGGCCCGGACTCACCGAGGAATTCCGGCGCCTTCGAATCGGTCGGTGATGGCACCGTCGTCGATGGCGCAGCGGCAGTCGCGAGGGCGACCTGCTGTTCGAGCTCGGCCACACGCGACCGCGCGGCCTGCACGGTCGCATGTGTGGGACCCAACGCCGCCTCGCGCGTCGCCAGAGCGAGCCGCAGCAAGGCCAACGCTTCGCTGAAGTTGCCGCGTGCCGCGCACGTCTCGGAGAGGTACTCCCGCGTGACGACGGTGGCCATGTGACTCGGCTCGAGCACCTTCTCTCGAATGCGCAGCGCGTCTCGGTACAGTGCTTCCGCCGAGGCGTCATCGCCGAGTTTGCGTTTCACCACGGCGAGGCCGGCGAGCACGGTAGCGACATCGGCATTCTCATCGCTCTTGCCCCGTGCGATCGCGAGCAAACGTTCGAGGACATCCGCGGCGCGGGCGTATTGCGACCGATGGAAGTGTAGCCGCCCCAACTCGTTCAGCACCGGGGCGAGTGCGGCGCTCTCCCTGCCGAACAGCCCTTCGCTAATGGCGAGTGCTTCGGTGAGGTGGCCCTCCGCTTCGGCGTCCCCCGCCGGGCCGAGCTTCTGCGAGAGTCTCCCGAGGTGGTAAAGCGCGGAGGCGAGCTCGCGCCGGAGACCGGGCTCGCTGCGCGCCGTGATTATGGCCGACCGAAGGAATTCGGCGGCAGCGGGCTCTTCCTTTTTGGTCCACGCGGTGCGCGCTGCGTCGAATTGTGCCGTGAACAAGGCTTTCGTTTCGGGCATGTCTCTACCCTGTCGTGTGCTTTTGTCACGTGCATCGGGTGCTGCGACGACATCGTCGGCACCATCGAATAGTCAGGGCAACGGTCCTGGTGCTATCCAACGCGTTCCCAAGTCCGGCAATGTTGCGGGGATGGACAGTGGTCCGCGACGATCGCGTCCTTGTGACGACCGAGCGCCAGCAGCGAAACGAGCGAGCTCCGCCGTAAGGATTCGCCATCCTGAAACGGAGCGAGCTCCACCGTTCGGTCTCGCCGCCGACGGTGATGGCTAGACGCGCCGATCCGCGCGACTATTTCCCGTAGCGCTCCTTGTAGCGCTGGACGACGAGATCGGCGATCGGGCGCGTCTTCTCCATCGTTCCGGCGCCCGCGCCTTTTCCCCAGGTTTGGATGTTCACTATCGTCGTACCGACGACGACGTGAAACATGCCGTTGTGTGAATCGATCTGGCCCCAGTACGCTTGGTCCCCGAGTCCCGAGACCGGCTTGAGCCCGGGCGCGTCTTTGCTCTTCGGAGCCATTCGCAGCGCGTCGAGATTCCGTGCCAGCGCTTCCTTCGTGCCGAGCCGCTGGACTTCGATCGCAACAGTCCACTGGCTCGTCGACGACGTCGTGCGGCAGGCATAGCTGCCGATCACCTCATGCACCGACGGCTGAGGCTTGCGTGCCTCTTCGCCGGCCAAGGCTTTGACCTCGTCTCGGATGAACAGCCCACAGGCATCGACGGAATCGACTCGAGCGCGCGGGACGAGTGCGACGAGCGCGGTCAGGAGAAGCGTGGTGAGCATGACGGGTGCTCCGCTCGGATGGGTACACTGATCCTATGACGAGCGGTCCCGACTCGCAAACGATATTCTGCCTGGCCGCCTACTCGGCCCGCAGTGTGACGGCGGGATCCACCCCCGCCGCGCGCCGGGCAGGCACATAGCTCGCCACCACCGCGCCGGCTACGAGGAGCGCGGTGGCACCGACGATGCTCGGCACGTCCCGCGGCGAGACGCCAAATACAAGATTCCTCATGACGCGTGCTCCGACTATCGCGAGCAGCATACCGACCGCCGCCCCGCCGATCGCCGACGCCGTACCCTGCCAGACCACGAGACGCGTGACGTCGCGCCGTGTCGCGCCGAGCGCGACGCGAATTCCGAACTCACGCATCCGGCGCGCCGCGCCGTATGCCGCGACTCCGTAGATGCCGACGGCCGATAACAGAAAGGCCGCGCCGCTGAACCCGGCCATTAGAATAGTCGTGAGACGCCGTTGGGTCTCGGAGCGTCGGACGATCTCCGGCATCGGGCGCACGTCGAACACCGACTGCTCGGCGTCCGCCGACCGGATCGCCTTGATCAGCGGAGCGACGAGCGCGGCCGGCTCGAGCGTGCTACGAGCCGCCAGCACCATGCGATCCTGCGTCCACTGTCTCGTGCTCCAGTAGACCTGCGGAAGTGGGTCGACTTCAACGCCGTGCGTCCGCACGTGCGCGACGACGCCAATGACGGTGATCTGTCCCCCGCCTCGCCACGCCGGCTCCCTGAAGTGTTTGCCGACGGCGGACTCGCCGGGCCACCGCGTCTGCGCGACGCGCTCGTCGACGATGGCAACCTCGGGAGCGTTGGCGTCATCGTGCTCCGTGAACGTGCGGCCCTCGAGCAGACGAATACCGAGCGTCGCGAAGTAGTCGGGTGTCACAGTGCGCGAGTCGACATTCACCAGCGTATCTGGCGCGCTTGCCGCAGCGGGGAAGCTCACGGGGTTGGTTTGCATGCCGGCAAGCGGAATCCGGTTCACCAACGCGGCGTTCGCCACGCCCGGCACGGCGCGGACACCCTCGATGAGTTGCGCGTAATAGGCCGCGACCTCGCGATCGGAAGGATGCCTGCTGCGTGAGACCTGGAAGGAGAGTGTGATCACGTGCTCCGGAGTGAAGCCGAGGTCCACGCGGCCGACGTTGATCGCGCTGCGCAGGAGCAGGCTCGCCCCGATGAGCAGCGGAAGCGCGAAGGCGACTTGCGCCGCGCTGCCGACTCGTTGAGCCAGTGACAGTCCAAGTCCCGCCGTCGCCGATCGGCCGCCGTCCTTCATGATGCGCGTGAAATCCGATCGCCATGCCTGCATCGCCGGAACGATGCTCGCGACGACGCCGGTAAGGACGAGCACCGCGATCGAGAACGCGACGACCGGCGCGCTCAGCGCGATGGCCTCGATGCGCGGCAGTCCCGGGGGCGCGGCGATAACGAACGCGCGCACGAGCCACCCGGCGACGACAACACCGAGACCGCCTCCCAGGAGCAGCGTCGGCGCCGTTTCGGCGAGCGTCTGCGTGATCAAGCACGCGCGCGACGCGCCGAGCGCGAGTCGCACGGCGAACTCGCTGCTCCGGGCACGTGCCCGGGCTCCGAACAGGTTCGAGAGATTCGCCGACGCCAGAGCCAGGAGGAACGCGACCGCGCCCAACAGCATGGTGAGGGCGGGCCGCACGTCGCGCACCGCGTCCTCGAGCATGGAGTCGACGATCATGCCCGTGCCATGAGTGCCGTACCGTCTGGCGAGACGTTCCGCGAGGACGGCCACCTCGCCTTGCGCTTGTTCGAGCGTCGCGCCAGGGGCAAGTCGTGCGACGACCCGATAGTTCTGGGTCGTTGCACGCGTCGGCTCGCCGGGTTCGAGCACGCGCGGCACCCACGCCTGATGGTCGCGGGTCGGGTATTGAAAATCCGGTGGCATGACGCCGATCACGGTGTACAGCGAGTCGTTGAGGCGGATCTGTCGCCCGACCACACCGGCGTCCGCGCTGAATCTCGCGCGCCAGAATGCGTCGCTCAACAGGACGACGCGATTCCGTCCCGCCTGATTCTCGTCATTCGCGAACGTCCGGCCGATGGTCGGCGAGACGCCGAGTGTCGCGAACAGGTTGGGCGACACGCTCGACCCTTCGAGCCGCCGCGGATCCCCGTCGCCGGTGAGCTCGAGGTTCGTGTTCTCGAAGAACGCCACATCTTCGAAGACGCGGAGCTGCCGGAGATCGATCGCGTCCGCGGCGGTGGGATAGTTCCGCGCGCCCTTGCGCTGGAGCCAGATGGTGACGAGCCGCTGCGGCTCTCGGAACGGCAGCGGCCGGAGCAGCACGCCGTAGACGACGCTGAACACGGCGGTCGCCGCACCGATCCCGAGCGCGACGATGGCGATCGCCGTGATCGCAAACAGAGGCGACTTGCGCAGGAGTCGCGCACCAAAGCGCGCGTCGCGGAGAAACTGATAGAGGGCGTTGCCCGGCCGCTCGTCGCGCGAGCGTTCCTGTGCGTCGTCGACGCTGCCGAAGAGGAGGCGGGCCGCGCGGTGCGCATCGTCCGGCGACATCCCCCGCGCGATGTTCGCCTCCGTCTCGCGCGCGATGTGAAAGCGTATCTCGTCGGCCAACTCGGCGTCGACGCGGTCGCCCCGGAACAGCGAGCGATAGAGCGCAGCAATCTGATGGAGGACGCGCATGGAGACCCTCGCTACCCCGAGCCGCTAGGCGTTTCGCAGAACGAGTGAAATCGCCGCCGATAGTCGCTCCCAGTCGGCGCGCTCTTGTTCGAGCCGTCGGCGTCCCGCGGCGGTGAGTCGATAGAATCGCGCTCGCCGGCTGTTCTCGGAGATGCCCCAGTCCGCCGTGACCCACCCTTGTCGTTCCAGCCGCTGGAGCGCCGGGTAGAGCGAGCCCTGATTGACCTGCAGAACGTCTTTGGACAAGAGCTGGATGCGCTGCGCGATAGCCCAGCCGTGGAGCTTCTGGGTGGCGATGGCGCGCATGATCAGGAGGTCGAGCGTCCCCTGAACGAGATCCGTAGGCTTCGTCATCTTGGCCTTGGTTATCTACAAGAGCACTGGCGAGTCTATGCGGCTTGTTGTAGATAAGCAAGGGGACGCGCATAGTCCCACAGCCGAGCAACGACGCCGATCCTCAGCTGACCTTGATTCCGCGCGGCTCGGCCCTTTTCGTTTAGAACCGCGTTCCATCAAGGCGCTTGTCGCGCGATGAACCCACGCCAGGAGGAGTTAAGGCATGGCACGGTTGCTGATTCGGGTGGTCATGATCGCAGGTTTGGTCTCGGTCGCTCAACGATCGAGCGCGCAAGCTTCTCGCCCTGCGACCGGCCCGTCGCTCGATCGGCCCTGCTCGTTCGTTACCGCGGCGGAGATGACGGACCTGCTCGGAACGCCCGGTGTCACCGCTACGGACGAGCATTTTCGCTGCAAGTACGTCGTCGGCAAAGGATGGCTCGAGACCAAGCTGATGAATATCGAGCTGAAGACGACGCGAGACATTTACGACTACGACAAAGCCCATGGCAAACCAGTGCCAGGGGTCGGCGACCAAGCGTATCAACTCGGTGCGACGCTGGCCGCGAAGGTCGGGGATGTCGTCGTCGTCGTCGACGGCAGCAATGTGCCGCGGCCGCCGGACAACGCCCGGCTGAAGGCAATCGCGCTGAAAATCATTCAAGGGATTCCTTAACGCCCTTTTCTCACCACCCACGTTCCCATTGACCGCTGCTCGTGTACCACCGTGCTCTTGAGCGGATCGAGGAGCGAGCCGCCCAGCTCTCGCGTCACGTTCAACAATCGCTCATGGTCGACGAGGAAGCGCGCCGCTCCGTCGGGCATCACATAACGACCGCCGCCGAGCGGCCGTAAATGCGGCTGACCCACCGTGGTCGCTAGCCGGGCGAACAGCAGGCCGCCCGGCGCGAGCACTCTCCACATCTCGCGTACCATCGCCAGCCAATGATTGTCATCGCGCGCGAAGTGGAGCACGGCGCTTGAGATGACGACGTCCATCGAGCCGTCATCGTGGGACATCGACTCCACGCGCTCGACCTGAAATCGTGTCGGAGGAATCCCCGGGGCCAATTCGTTTGCGAGGTGCCGCACGGCGGCGATCGCCTCCTCGCTCTCGTCGACTCCCCATACATCGAAGCCGGCGCGCATGAGAAATATGAGATTCCTGCCCGAGCCGCATCCGGCATCGAGCACCTTCATTCCCGAAACGATCCGCCCGCGCAGCAGCTGATCGAATAGGTAGACGTCGATGTCGCCGAATTGCTCGCGGAGGCCGTCCGACGGTTGGCTCATGCGAGAGCCGTGATCCGGGCGAGCTCGGCGTCGCATTCGGCCACACCGGCACGGTCGCCGATCGCCTGACGGATGGCGCGGCTTTGCTGAAGCAATGTGAACGACATCGCTTCATCACCCTTGGCGCTCGCCGCCGCCGCGAGCAGCGCGAGCGACTCGGCTTCGCCATAGCGGTCCTCTTCGGCGCGGCGCAGCGCGAGACTCTCTTCGCCGAACGCCACGGCTTGCTCGGTGTTGCCGAGCAGTCGTGACGCCCAACTCGCGAGCGCAAGACCATGTGCGACGCCCCACCGATCGCCGAATCGACGAAAGCCGTTGATCTCGAGAATCTCGGCGGCACGCGCGGCGTCACCCCGTCGCAGGAATGCATGGGCTTTGATCTCGCGTGCGAAATAGATCAGCCGGCGATCGCCGACGTCGTCGAGAGTTTGTTCGGCGCGATCGAGAAGCGCGACCGCCTCCGATACTTCGCCCATCCGGCACCGCGTCCAGGCGAGAAACGTGTCGGAGAACGCCGCGCCCCGTCGATCGGCCAGCTCGCGGCGCATCGCCGAACTGCGCTCCAAGGCCTCGCACGCCTCATTGAAGTTCCCTTCAAAGAGCGCCGTCGCGCCGAGGTTGGTGAGCGCGAGCGCCGCCACTCGCGTCGCACCGATTTCCTCGGCCAGGGTCATGCACTCGTTCGACAATTGCCGCGCCTTCGCGAAATCACACTGTCGCCAGGCAATCCAGCCCAAGTCCGCGAGGGCGCGCGCGATTCCCGGCGCATCGTCGTGCGCGCGGCGAATCGCCAGCACGGCCTCGAAGTATCCCTTGGCCGCGGCGACGGCTCCAGAGTTCTGAGCCAGCGTGCCGGCCCCTGTCATCGCGTCAGCGCGCAAGCGATCGAGTTGAGGCGCCTGCGCCGCCGGCATCTCGAGGACGCGCGCCAGCCAACCACGACCTTCCTCCAAGTACCCGCGCACCAGCCAATACCGCCAGAGCGCTGCCCCGAGCGCAAGCGCACGTGCGGCGTGACCGCCGCTGATCGTCCATTCGAGTGCGCTGGCCAGGTTGGCGTGATCGCGCGCGAGCGTCGACAACGCGTCTTGTTGCTCCGGGCCCGTCAGCGTAGGCTCGAGCTGCGTCGCCATCCGCTGGTACCACTCGGCGTGACGGCGCAGAACAACGTCCTTGTCGGGGGAACGCAGCAAAGCATCCATCGCGGATTCGCGCACCGTTTCGAGCATGCGAAGGCGCGGATCGTCGCGCTGCGCGGGTTCGCGCATGAGCAGACTCGCGTCCACCAATGCACTCAGCGCGTCGAGTGCCGAGCTCGCGCCGTCGCCGCCATCGGCGCAGACCTGCTCGGCTGCCGTAACGGACGCGCCCCCGGCAAAGGCGCCGAAGCGCGCGAACACCCGTCGTTCGGCATCGGATAGCAGTGCAACGCTCCAAGCGACGGTTTGGCGAATCGTCTGTTGGCGCGCCGGCATGTCGCGTCCACCGCCTGACACGAGATCCAGCCCGGACTCCAGCCGAGTGGCAATGGTTCGTGGAGACATGAGCCGGCATCGCGCCGCCGCGAGCTCGATCGCCAGCGGCAAACCGTCGACGCGCGCGCAGATTCGCGCGGCGGCGACGAGGGTGTCGTCGTCGACCGCGAGCGAGGGATTCGCCGCGGCCGCGCGGCGAAGAAATAAGCGGACCGCGGAATTCGCTCGCAGCGCGGCAATGTCGGTTGGATCCTCGGGGAGCGCGAGCGGCGCGACGACAAATTCATGCTCGGCGCGAATCCCGAGTCGCATGCGGCTCGTGACGAGCAGTTTTGCGTCCGGCGCCGCGTTCACCAGACGTGCAATCGCTTCCGCCGCGTCGACGACCTGCTCGAAGTTGTCGAGGACGATCAGCACTTTGCGCCCGGCGAGCGACGATGCGATGGCGTCGACCGGATCGCGCCCGGGCTCGGGTTGGACTCCACATGCGAAAGCGACGGCGGGAATCACCGCCGCCGGGTCGCGCAATGCTGAAAGGTCCACGAACCAGACGCGATCGACTCGTGGCTCGACGGCGCGAGCGACCTGAATGGCGAGCCGCGTCTTCCCCGTTCCACCGGCACCCGTCAGCGTGAGCAGTGAAAGGTCGGATCGCTCGATGAGCGAAGTGGCGACACGGAGCTCATCGTCGCGTCCGATCATTTCATCGGCGATCACCGGAACGCGCGACGGCGTTCCTCGCAGTGAGGATGCGTACGCCATGATCCTGGGATTCGGCTCGCCATCCAGATCCTCGCGCGCGTGCTGCGCGTAGCGGTCGGCGGCTCTCAACGCTTCGGCACGATCGCCTTGTGCGACCAACGCCTCCATGAGACCGAGCACGGCCCGCGTCTTCAGCGCATCGATGTCGATGAGCCGGCGCCACCAGTTGGAGGCCGCCGCGAAGTCGCGCCGATTTGCGGCGTCCGTCGCCAGATGCTCGAGTGCTTGCTCGGCGGCTTGACTGAGCCGTAGGCGAATGCCGTCGAGCCAGTGCTCGAAGTCCACAGCGTCGGAGATGAAGACGCCAGACAGGAATTGGCCGCGGTAAAGATTCGCCGCTGTTTCGGAGTCTCCTCGAGCGATGGCCGCGTCGAACTCCGCGACGTCGCTCCAGGCGATGCCGCTATTGAGCGTGAGCACATCATTGCCGAGTACGAGCTGGTCGACGCCGGTGTCTCGCTTGAGCGCATACAACGCCTGCGAGAGCGCGGCCCGCGCGCGGGCTTCGTCCACCTCGGGCCAGAGTAGTCCGACGAGTGCGTCGCGGCTCATTCCGTTCTGGCCGGCGGTGGCGAGCACCGCGAGCAGCACGAGCCGGCGACGTTGGGCGGCCGCCCCGGTCAGCGGGCCGTCGTCACCCTCCAGCCACAGGCCTCCAAACGTCCTGAGACGCAACACCTTGCGTGGTTCTCCGCCGCCCGAGTGATCGAGGTGAGACCGAGGTGAGACCGGTGCCCCATACTAGGCTCCGTTCGTTGGACCAGCAAGCGAGAACGGAATCACACCAACCATCATGAAGGGAGGCACTATGCAAGCGCAGCTGATCACCTATCAACTGCAGGGCATCTCGCAGGCGGACTACCTAAAGAAAATGGTCGAACCCGATGCGCCGGTCTTGGCGAAAGTCCCGGGTTTGATCTCGAAAGTGTGGTTGACCGACGAAGCCAAGAACTCGTTCGGAGGTTTCTATTTGTGGGAGAGCAAATCCGCGATGGAAGCCTTCATGCATTCCGACCTTGTAAGAGCGGTTGTAAGCCGACCGTTCGTGACAAACGTTTCATCGGTTGACTTTGAAGTGAATCAAGACGCTTCTTTGATCACGCGGGGACTGGGAAAGGCAGTTGAGGAGGCGCTCACCCCGCGTTGACACGAGCGAAGTGCCTTCGTCGGCAGGAGACTCGATGCCGCTCGATGCGACTACGCCCGGCAGACCGCCGCAGAAAGGCTCGCGCCGCATCCTTCAAACCGTACCTCGGTTTGAATCGATGCGGCGGCCGCGAACAAGCCGGAAGACGGTCCTGACGTACGAACGCAGCTTATGGGATAATCTCCGTCACGACTCCATTCCGCTTGAGCAACTCCGCGAACGTCGGCGCGTCGGCATCGATGATCTTCTTGTACTCCGCCGCCACCGCCGCTAGTTCTTGCTTGAACCCGGCATTGACCGCGACCTGTTGCGCCGTCGGACCCACGTCACCGCCACCGCTTCCCGAACCGGGCGTCCCGACCATCTGCCCGATCATCCAACTGATCCGCTCGTAGAGCTGTACTGGTTTTCTAAACGCGTCTTCGCTTCGACCGGTGTTGCGAAGGTCGATCAGCTTTGCCTCGACAGCGCTCGCCTTGGCGTCGAACGCCTTCGCCGCATCGGCGACCGCGCTCTTCGCGGGATCCTTCGCCACCATCGCCTCGGCGTCCTGCGCCTGCTTTCTGAGCGCCTCGAGCTTGTTCCCCATCTGCGCCACTTGATCGATCTCGGCGAGCACTTCGCGGACGAAGGCAACCTGGGCTTCTATAGTCTGCTGCGTCCCCGGCGAATGCGGATCCGGCAGCACCGTGAGCGCCACAGTCTTCTCTGATGCTCCGGCTTTCACGTGCACCGTGTATTTGCCTGGCGGCACGATCGGGCCCGCGGGCGGAATGCGCGTCCCGTACGCCGCGTAGTTGCGGCGCGCCGGCGCCCATGGCTCGCTTTCCAGCACAGTGGGATCCGAAGCTTGGAATTCACGTGACTTGAAGTCGCGGC
>JADMIO011525433.1_pt1 | contig 73065 bp, 72 predicted proteins | sample 8958161 | NCBI WGS metagenome assembly JADMIO01 (sample SAMN16585339, study PRJNA669376) | soil metagenome | isolation source: Crop rotation soil | place: USA: Cullars Rotation, Alabama | collected 2011 | reverse complement strand
GGCCGCGACTTCAAGTCACGTGAATTCCAAGCTTCGGATCCCACTGTGCTGGAAAATTCAAAACTTTGCTATTGCTGTTGTTCGGATGGATCGATAGCTATCTACGATATTCACAATCAAGCACTTGTCAAATCCTTCACCGGACACAGTGAGATAGTTTTCATCACAATATTTTTCTTACATTTTGTTGTTGTTTTTCTTTCAGCCGATGGTACTTCATGTATTGATATTGCACCGGATGGTCGTACGATGTGGACAGGTGGCTTGGATAATACTGTTCGTTGTTGGGATCTACGCAATGATCATGCACCATTACAAACTTATGAATTTGATTCACAAATATTTACATTGGGTTATTGTCCAACTGGGGAATGGTTAGCTGTTGGAATGGAATCATCAACTGTCGAATTGATTAATATTTCATCGGCAACAAGTACAGCATCGACACCGCCCGGGAAAAAGAATAATGACAAATATACATTGAATTTACATGAAAGTTGCGTTCTAGCATTGAAATTTGCTCATCAAGGCAAATGGTTTATTTCGGCTGGAAAAGACAATTATATCCATTGTTGTCGAACACCGAATGGTCTTCTTCTATTTCAATCAAAAGAATCGTCGAGTGTACTCTGTTGTGACATTTCAGCAGATGATCGATACATTTTGACGGGTTCTGGTGACAAAAAAGCCACACTTTACGAAGTCACCTATTAAATACTCGCGCGTTTTTCTTTCTTTTTTTTCTGTGCGTGCCTGTAATTTCTCTCTTTGAATGTTGTCTGTCAATAGTGACTGTATTCTGTTTTCGTCTAAATCTCTCTTTCTCCATCGATGTACATATGTGCGAATAGACTGGTAGTAGAACCGATCTGCGCTCTGTTTTCTCTATTTTACAAGCAAACACACGGACAGATCCTTTTCTCTCTTTCTCTCTCGTTCTCTCAATGTGTGCTTCTTGCGCTCGCTCTCATTCTTGTGTGTTCAATGTCAACAACTACTACAAACATGTGTCGTCTCTTTTTTTTTCTTCTTTTTGAAATATTCACTTATGTACTTGTCAATGAATTTAATATGGAGGATGATGATCAAAACGAGAAAATCTCGAATCATGACACAATAGCAAAAACAAAAGTGACTGTGGAATCAGTTCGAAAAGGAACGCTGTTTTTATCTCAAAGTGTTCTGTTTAAAGAAAAGACTAACAGAATTATTAAAATTAGTTTGAAAGATTAAATTCAGCCTTTGGTCGTATGGTAATACATCCATGGATAATTTTAGACTATCATATGAGACTGGTAGTCAATCCCTGAATTTGATCTGCCCAAGTACAATACGGATAAAACAGCAATGATCCGAATGTACTTCTGCACAAGTAAAATCCAGTTGGTTTCTTTGAGTTCAAGTCCAATGGGGGGAAAATGCTCTATGCTCTTGAATGCAGCCCGTTGAGATATGCAAACTGGTACGAAAGGTGTGAGAGATAGAGAAAATTGATAACACTAAACTTTGTTCTTAGTCATTGTACTGAAAAAGGAGTCAGTCAGTCCGAGCGATCATGGAACATTTTATCTGTGAAATCATCTTTGTGCTACATGTAATAGGATGCAGACAAGTTCTTCATTTTCGACAACACACGATTTTTGAATTTCATGGTCGGACCAACATTTCACTTAGCTTGTCCATGTTCGAAGGTAACTACACTAAAACGAAGAATCTCTCGAGCCATTGTAGGATGCTCTTTTGCATTCTTGAGCATAAAACAATTTCTCTGTTGTATACAATAGAAGTACATTCTACATTTTTTTAAATTTTTGTGACGAGCAGCAAAACTGATTCGAATCAAACGAAAGAAATACGATTCTTGGCGCACAGAAATTGACAACATTTGTGAGAGTTCATGCGATTCTTATTCTACCGGTACAGAGTGTGCGATAGATATAACCAACGTTCGATCTAACTGGGACCGTATGTCATCGCATTAAGACAAAGATAAGTCACCGCTTGCTCCAATTCTTATATGCTGCAAAAAAAACACCTTTCTTATTTTAAAACTAACTGGCTACTGCATTTGCATCCTTGTGGGTGACATATCATGTCTGAAATTGATGAAGTTACAGAGATTGATCTTAAAAAACCTGTTCATGGAGAAAAGATACGACAAGACCTTCGATATCGATGTCCTTCATTCTTATCTTTTCACGTACACTCTAAATACTTCTCAATAACAGAACAATGTCTATCACCTACGTACGGAAATCAAATTTATCTGATTAGAGCATAGAAAGTTGCTAAAGAACATCGTTCTTCTTGTTCATGTCATAGATTATTGGACTTGACTCTATCGAAAGTAATTACTCGTAGGCAAACGCACGATCCGTCAGGCGGTGATGTTGTTGTTGGCCAACTTGGCGTTCTAATGATTCTTCGTTTTCTCATTGCTCTTTTGCGCTTGCTGGTTCGATAATTGATCAATTGACAAGCACACACACATACACCTGTGCGCACGCGAAGATTGCTTGCTCCCTCGACAGTCTCCCATCTCTATTGCACATGTACACAGACACATATGTAACAGAACAAGCAAAGATTACGACGTACGACGACAGCGACGGTGGGTGTCGGCGTCGAGCAAGGTTGCGGTCTGTTCTGTTCTTTATGTGCAAGCGAGCGTCCCGCGTGCGGGTTCAACGACCGTAAACATACACATAGCGAGAAGGGGAGAAAGAGAGAGAGAGAGAGAGCGCAAGCAAACGCTGCATCGACGGCAAGTATATTGTCAGCCTTGGTTGGGCGCGCGCACACACACACACTCGCACACATCGAACGAGTGAGTGGAAGGTAGAAGCAAGGCAAAACTAGAGACAGACGTTAGAGCTGCGCCTTGTTCGCAACAGGCCGGCCAACAACTCTAGAAAGATGTAAGTGTTGTTGAAGAACTCGATGAGAACCATCGAAAATGCATGTTCTTCAGACAAACAACTCAATCATTCGCTAACACTCATTGAAAATTATTCTAGGGCACTCAACTAGCCGGCGTACATGAATTTCAACATGTACTGCCGGCCATCCAGTACCACAACTATCTCAACTTCTTCTTCTTGTTCATTTTTTGTTACCCGCCCGAACAGCACTCCCGTTCGAACTCATCCATCTTCATCGTATCATCATGATAGTCATCGTCACCATCAAGCATCATCAACAACACCGCCACCACCAGCACCAAGGCGTCGTCGTCGACGACTAGAAGACCCAATCATCACTTATGCTTCGAATTATTATGTCACCTATCCTCGTCCAATGCCGCCTTCGCCAGCACCGGTACCTCCTATTCCACCGCCACGTCGTATCTATCAGCAATCACCCGGCAATACGAGCATGCACTGCGATCTATTCAATTTACTCGAACGTCCATCACCGCTAGTTACGCAAACGAATAAATCGATTTCGAACAATATTCTGAATCCACGACGACATCATCGTCGTTCGGTTGATTTCGAAAATGCTCATGCTAAAGGGAAAAATAGTAACGAACGAAAACGACATTATCAACCAACAACCTACTACGAAGAACGTCAACGTCCGAAGAACAATTTCTCATCATCTATAAATCAATATGAACAATCTCAAGACAAAGTTAAGAAGATTGGCAATGTTTATCAACGACATACGCCTAGCAAAGGCTTCTTTCGACGAGTAGCACGTACTTACTTTTGTATGCCAATCACTCTTACTAATGGGGAATATTCGAGCTAAAAAAATGAAAAATAAGACCAACGTGTAAGTGACAACAGTGACAGTGCTTTACAGAGATGGAACTGTCAGACAAAAGAGAAAAAACAAAAATTGACTAGAGTCGTTCGACTTCATCTGAGTGCTGTATTGAATTTCTGTTTAATTGTATATTGCTTGTCATGAATCGTGCTATTTCAAGCAAAAATATATTGAACTAGAAAAGGGTTAGTGAAGAACAAACACGAATATGAATTATTGAATACTTATCAAACACATAACTAGTATTCTAACATAACTTGGTTCTGTATTTATCGGTAATATTCGAGAGTGATGAACTCCAATCAGATGTACATGTTATTAGCTACTGAAAAATCTATGTTAGTGTCGCTGTCGAAGCCGTGCGGATCGTAGTAAGGGCGAATTGGTTGCACTGGATCCGAATAATACCAAGCTGTCTGAGACCTTCGGGACCCACTGCAGAAGATTTTTCGTCTTCCTTCGATCTTATTGAACAACAACATGGGACGGATTCTTCTTTCTACATCTTGTTCATCAACAGCAATAGTTGAGTGAATGACAGTTCATTTGTTACTTGTCACAAGGGCTCGTCATTCTTCTAAAAACTATTGGATAGAAAAAAGTCTCTCTTCTTGATTGATTCTTTTGACAGTCAACTTGAGTGAAACCCAGCAAATAATGGATTACGGCTACAAAAATTCAAAAAATATCATCTTATCGTGCTTCACTATCGAACACGGAGTAACAACAGTATGGAAGCCAAGAAAGTGAAGGCCAACGACAGAAGAATTGTGAAGTTTTGCATGATTTTCTTGGAAAGATATTGAAATATTGAGAGTTTCAGTGTTTACCGACCGATCTTGGTGATTTGTATAAATGGTGCATGATGATGAGCAGACTGATTTCTTCAGATGTTTTATGCGCACTCATGCAACGATACTGGAAAAGAAAAAGAACTATCATAGTCAAAAGCATCAGTGAAACATCGGAGCAGCGAACCCAATGTTTTTCCGAAAATCAAGCAAATTTGTGTTAAAGAAAAATTTAGAGACTTGCATCGAGCAGTCTGAGAATAATATTCAAAGTATTAGGAAAAACCGACACATGATTAAAACTCTGTTGCTAATGATTTCTAGTGATCCTCTTGCTTTTTCATCGACTTCGACTTAATCAAGAATTTGTTTTTTCTTTTCGAATATAGACACCTTGAGGGTGAAGGATTTTTACGCAGAAATTGTCAATCTATCTGACAGTGACGTCCAAACAGATGGAGTTGAATTATCTGTACGCCACGAATATGGAGTCCCTTAAATCTTCTTTTGACATTTTAGGCAAAAAGTGCTTTCTGATAAATTGGATTTCGTCCCTCCTAGCAGCTAACGGTGACGATGATAAAAATGAAGACGGTGCATCCCTCGTACTAATGCGAAATTCTCATAAATATATCTTGAATAAGATTGACCAAAAAATGAACAACAAAAAAAAACAATAAGAACATTCAGAACTAAGCTTGATTAGATAACGTAGAGTCAACATTCTCTTGGCTCAGCCACATTCATCTTTTCACTTGACTATTTTGTTCAAACAATTTGATCAACAGTACGACTTCGTGCACAGCAACAGTACAGAATGAGTCCTTCAAACAAAGAAAGATAAGTCAACAGGTGCATCTCAAAATGAATCACATACCACCAATGGGAAAGAAAACAATGATTAAGATCCATATTAATTTCGAGCATACACCACGACCACTCGATCTGAGTAATTCGAAGATGGCAATGAGATCAAGAATTAAAATGATCTACAAAAGTGCGACATCGATATCAATCAAAAGAGACAGTTCGAGCGTTTGTTTTTACCAAGCCGAGAACACCGCCGACACTCGATCCGATGATGATACGAGTGTCTTCGACATGAGCACCGAATGTCGATCCAATAAATAGTAAAAAGATGGCCAGATAAAGTGCTGAAGACATTCTGTAATGAGTTAAATGCGTCAAATTCTAGAAAAGAAAAACAAACGTGTATTACTCTGCCCACGAGGTTGAAATAAAAATAAGTAACAGACAGGAAAAAAAGAAAGGCGCCGCAACACCGATAGCAAGAGAAAAACAACATTACTCACGCTTACAACATCCAATTACATTGAAAGATTAACGAAAAAAGCAGAGAATGGACAGGATCCGATGCAATGAAAGCCTAGTCGAGGATCGAGTTATATTTTGTTTGAAATCAAACGAAACCATAACACGAAAAGAAACAAATGTTTACTGCTGGAGCAACATGTGTCAGCGTACACATGTGTATATGCTAGGCAGTCATTCCGTATAACATTCGTCAACTGAAAAGAGGAATAACGGACGACAGTGGGCCACAGATGGAAGAACGAAAACATGAAAAATCGGCACGCGTAGTAGACGAAAACAAAGCAAACCATGTCACCTTTCTTCTTGTTTTATCATGTAGGCTGTTTTCGAGCATACAATAATGTTAAAGAGGTTTATTTGCTTTCGGCTTGTTATAATTTGTTGTGGCTTAACTGCCATCACGATTTACAATCAATCGTTTTTTTTCGATAGATTCCATTAGTTCAATGACAAAGCAATCGATTTTTTGCACGACTAGTAGTTTGATTACGGAATTTCCTAGTCAGAATGTTATTCTTGCGAATGCATAGAGAATTACAAATTTATTGCTTTGTAATGATAGTTTCAAAACACCGAAATAATGACACTCGAAAAGTGTGACTGAGCGTTGGTTTACTATGTAAATATCGGACATCCTTTCACAGACACAATACATCGTGCGTTCCGGTTCACTGACAAGTAAACAACACCTTTCGTTCTATAGACATCATCACTATCACATTTTTCGTATCACCGAAGAAGCCATCTATCAACATGCTATTTTTGTGGACAATACTGTTAGGTTTGCTTCTTGTCCTTGGACACTTTCTGTTGCCTCTTTTACTACGATATGCACGGTTGCGGCGAGACTATCGAACTATTCCGGGTCTACCCCTCTCGCCTATCCCATTCATTGGGAACTTGCATCAATGCGATAGCAAAATTGATGTTTTCTATCGATTCCTTCAGCGAATGGCCAAACAATGCCAGGAACAAAACGAGGGCATTTTCGTTCTCTGGTATTCATTATGGCCAGTTCTTATAGTGTGTTCTGGAGACGGACTCGAGGTAAATCTTATCGATTGTATTGTTCGTTACAAATCCTTCTCTCGTTATTAGACATTTATTAACAAAAGTCTGCTCAAATCATCCGACTATGCATTGTCCGAACCATGGCTCAAAACTGGTTTGCTGACGAGGTAATACAATGTGGAATAACTTAACCTACTGAGCTACCTTTTTTGTTCTGCTACTTCAGTAATAATGCCAAATGGCGAAGTCGCCGTCGTCTCCTCACTCCTTCGTTTCATGACACTCAACTTTTACACAGTTTTATGCTGATATTCAACGATCAAGCAAAGATCCTCGCTCATCGTCTCGATAAATTAGCTCAGTCAGGTCAAGACGGAAAACCATATGATCTCTATCCATACGCATCTGCGTGTACGCTAGATATCATTGCTGGTCAGTTGATTGCAAACATAGGTTCAATTGTGAGATGAACATTTCATATTTCCAGAGGCGGCAACTGGCACACACCCGGGAGCACAGCTGACTGATGCCAACAATGGCAAGAATGAGTTTGTTCAAGCCACAATCCGGTGAGAACTCACTTTGAAGAACACTATTACTTGATTAGTGAAGTGCTGCTTCACATAGTAGGAATGTCTGTCGAGTCTCAGAACCTTGATAGACATGATAAAATGAACGGATTCGAGTGTCCGTTTTTTGACTGATCAGAATTTACCCGAAAGCAAGTCTACGTTTTGTGAGCGATCTCAGAATACAGCTTTTCACTCACATATTCGAAGTTGCTCCCCTGATGTTTTCATATCTTGATACCATTAGGAATTCGGGTGAAAGAATTTCATTCAGATATATCATATGAGCCTCGAGAATATTTCGACTACTGTAGGATGGGTGCCATATTACATATGCGTTCGCGACTGCCATGGATGTGGCCGCAATTTATCTTCGATCGACTACCCGCTGGTCGAGAACACAATAAAATGCTTGAAATACTTCATGGTTTCTCTCGAAAAGTATGTCAATCTCTCAGAATCCATTGTCACTTTCATATATAGGTCATTCAAGAACGAATGGCCACATTTCACAGTAAAAGCACGGAAAACAATGGCGAAACAGTCAAGCCTCCTCGTTTGGCCTTACTTGACAGTCTTCTTGCTCAAATGCAAGCCGAACAACTCACGTTGGACGATATTCAGGAAGAAGTCGACACATTCATGTTCGCAGTACGTCTATCTTCCTTTTCTCTCAATTTTCGCGGACCTATCTATACTGAAGGGTCACGACACGACCGCGGCTGCTGTCAATTTCTGTTGCTATCTCGTCGGATGTCATCCAGATGTTCAAGCAAAGATTCATGCTGAAATGAATGCCATTTTCGGCAGTCTGTGTCTTCGTCCTCTCGACCAAATACAAAAAGATTTTCTTTATATTATTTATAGATGATTTGGATAGACCGTGTACAATGGAAGATATTCAACAAATGACCTATCTCGATTGTGTCATCAAAGTGAGTGTCTATCTTCCGAGACCTTGCGATAGAAAAAACTAGTTCCGTAAAAGTAGGAATCGATGCGTGTTCTTCCATCTGTTCCATTCATTGGTCGAGCTCCGCAGGAGGATTTTGTATATCGTAAGTGTGAATCTTCTAGTAACTAAAAAAGACTAATTGTGTTGCAGGCGGCCATACAATAAGAAAAGGCACGTCAGTGTATATCTTCATTAGTGCAATTCATCATGACGCCAATGTCTTTCCCGACCCGGAGAAATTCGATCCGGATCGATTTTCAGAGAGTGCAATGGCATCACAGGATCGTTCACCGTTTGCTTTTATTCCTTTCTCAGCTGGATCCCGTAATTGCATAGGGCAACGTTTTGCCGGACTTGAAGAGCGAGTCATTTTGTCAACATTATTTCGTCGCTTTTCTTTCCGTGCTACTCAAACTATTGACGAACTGCACTTGTCATGCGAACTCATTGTAAGACCTCGGGTACCTATTGCAATGATAATCGAACGGCGACATCCTCATTGATTCTTCTCTCTCGCTGAACTTTGCTCATTTACGAAATAAAACGTACTAGAGATATTCATTCGATATTTTTCAACGCCAATGCCCAAATTGTGGTGGACAAGAAGAATCCAATCTGTAGAGTGCCCAGATGTCAAACTTCAAAAGCAGAAAATATTTGAAAATCAGAGAATTTTCTTGTACCTGTATTAATTGTGTTGTCAATAGTCTATCTCGCAGGGTTTCACGTGGGATGAGACAATTCTATCCTATCCCATCCGCAGTGGCGGATCCAGCTGGGGGCGGATGGGGCGGCCGCCCATAGCCAGAAGGCCAAATTTTCGTTTTTTCCCAGCAGATTATCGCGAAAAATAAATCACCGCTCCCACCTGGAAAGCGTCCAGTCATAGACCGCCCCTACCCAGAAAGAATCCTGGATCCGCCACTGCCCATCCGGATCCCATGCGACGAAAATTTTGGGGAAACGTCCCATGGGACCTTCGCTACCGTTTTTCATTCAACGACCACCTTTGACATAGATATTGATATTTAACACTAGCAGAAATATCATTGAATACACATCTAGTTCTGCTCCGTGAGTAGCTGAGAATTTTTCGTTATTAGAGCAGAGATGGAACGAGTCAACCCGCCAGTCTGCAGAAATAGCTTACGACCGGTTCGTGTATGAATCGGCGTCAAAAAGTCCACTCCGCAGATCAGTCGGTAGACTAGTTCCACCTGTACATTAGGGCGTGAGTAAACAAATGATAAGAAGAGACAGAGAGCAATAGGGAACGTTGTTCCATCGACTCTAAACGATGTATAGTGATTTTATTTTTACGACATAAGCAACAACATTTCATCTCTATTTTATTCTACTCTCCTTTTTTTCTTTTAATATTCTTTCGTCATCTCATCTTCGCACTCATTCCAATTCGATGAATCTCTAGTCTGTACTTTATTTGTAAAAGTTTCTCGAACAAGATGTTCCATGGGAGACCCCATATAATCCCGTGGGACATCCCTTCCCACGAGGGACAGAAAATGTCTGAAAATTATCTCATGGGATGGGACATGATTAGAATCAATTCGTCTCCTTCCGCCCCACATGGAGCATCTGCTATTTCGGCATGAATATGTCGGTCATGTTCGAATAATTTCTTTTTTCTTAAAAATGGTTAGCTAAGTTTCAAACTAAAATGTTTCGATCTATTTTTAGCAGTGCAATGGGAAACGATTCATAGAGTATCTTAGCCAGTTCGAACACTGGATTTGTTAGCCAAGATGTTCTTTACGATGGCGCAATACAAAACCATTATTTTATTATATTTTTGTTTTCAACACGCCGAAACAACTTCCGTTGAAGCAGTAATAACGTCAGAGCTAGGACAAGTACAAGTACAATACTTGTACTTGTGCTCTTAGAAGGCGCCAGCAACAAGGGAAAAAAACTCAAAATGAATAACTCAAGAGCGGACTCAGCTAGAGATCTGTAATTTTCAGCATTTGAAAGAGCGATGTCGGGGCTATAAAGTTCATTAGACTGGAAGAGTTTTTTTCATGGTTGTTTTCCAACTAATCGTAAGATTCTTTCGTTATTTCCGTAAGTTTTCATGATAGCATCCACTTAAGTTATACTACAATGGAGCCCAAATCGTCGTGTATTCACAGTAAAAAATTCCAGATCTTTTATAGTCTTCTCGATCGTTTTCTAAGCAGATCTTTTTTGAAAAATAGTAATTTTATAGCAAAAATAAGGTCATTTCGACTACATTTTGGTGTAATTTAAATCGAAACTATCATGAAAACTTCCGGAAATAACGAAAGAATCTTAGTTGGAAAACAGCCATGAAAAAAACTCTTCAAGTCTAATGAATTTTATACCGACAGATAGCCCCGACATCGCTTTTTCAAATGCTGAAAATTGCAGCTCTCTAGCTGAGCCTGTTCTTGAGTTATTCATTTTGAGTTTTCTTCCCTTGCTGCTGGCGCCTTCTAAGAGCACAAGTACAAGTACGTTTTTCCAGGTACAAGTACAAATATTTTGTGCTTGAGTCCTAGCTCTAAATAACGTATGCTTAGGTCTTTACGTCAATAGTAAGCATATTTTGAGCATACAGTCACGTGTGTGTCACGGTTCACTGCCCAGCTCTTGTTTGTCCTTTGCTCGTTCTTTTCTTTCATTTAAAAATTATCGCTATTGTCACACATCCATCTCTGTGTCGATCGACGGCAATTATCAATATGCTATTTTTGTGGACAATACTGTTGATTTTACTTCTTCTTGTTGGACACAGCGTGGTACCCATTTTGGTGCGATATGTACGATTACGGCGAGACTATCGAACTATTCCTAGTCTACCTCTTTCACCTATTCCATTCGTTGGTAATTTGCACCAATTCGACAGACGATCAGAAGTTTTTTACAAACTTTTTCAACGAATGTACAAAAGTTGCCAAGAACAAAACAAGGGTCTTTTCATTCTTTGGTATTCAATACGGCCAATCATTTTCCTGTGTTCTGCAGCAGGACTAGAAGTTAGTGATTTTCGACAGTTAATGTGATTTCAAACTTGTTCTCTATTTTTTTCTACGTTAGACGTTTATCAACAAACAATTGGTCAAAGGCTCCAACTATAAAATGTTACAACCATGGCTTAAGACTGGTTTATTGACTAGGTAATAAAGAGAACGCAATCTGATCGACTGAGCTAATTATTTTGCGCGATACAATAGCAACAATGAAAAATGGCGAAGTCGCCGTCGTCTTCTCACTCCTTCCTTCCATGACAACAATCTCTTGCACAGTTTTATGCTAATATTTAATGATCAAGCAAAGATCCTCGCCCATCGATTCGATAAATTTGCTCAGTCAGGTCAAGATGACACAACACATGATCTTTATCCATACATATCTGCATGTACACTTGACATCATTGCTGGTCAGTAGATTTCGAATATAGATTGCACTCTGTGATGATGACTTTGATATTTTCAGAGGCGGGAACTGGTACACATCCTGGAGCACAGCTGACTGATGAAAACAATGGCACGAACGACTTTGTTGACGCAACTGTTCGGTGTGTCTATGGGTCTTATAATTAATACAAAGTATTGATTGAGAAAGTTGCACTTCTTTCCTTCATAACAGACGAGTCGTCGTAAGAATGACAAAAACAATTCAGTCTACTCTCGCGCCCTTGGACCGATCAGAGTTTATGTAAAAGAAGTCTAGAACATCCCATTTGGCGATTGAAGGATCATTTGAAATTGAGTGGATACTCGGTCTCGACTATTATGAAGATCTCTGTGCAGAGGCTTTCAGTCCGCACTCTGGAAATTGCTTCATAGCGATTGATTTGAAAGTTTTTCCTTAGACGATCACTTTGGAATGAGCTTTGACAATGTTTTGACTACTATAGAATTGGTAGCATAGTTCATAAGCGATCACGATACCCATGGATGTGGTCAGATTTCATTTTCAATCAACTACCCCTTGGTCGAGAACACAATAAAATGCTCGAAATACTTCATGGTTTCTCTCGAAAAGTATGTCAATCTCTCAGAATCCATGGTCTCACTTTTATATGCAGGTCATTCAAGAAAGGATGGCCACATTTCACAGTACAAGCACGGAAAACAATGGCGAAAAAGTCAAGCCTCGTCGTCTAGCCTTTCTTGACACTCTTCTCGTTCAAATGGAAGCCGAAAAATTCACGTTCGATGATATTCAGGAAGAAGTCGACACATTCATGTTCGAAGTCAGTCTATCGATTTGATTTCTTCTTCTCCACCAACCTGTTTGTCTCCTAGGGTCATGATACAACCGCGGCTGCTGTCAATTTCTGTTGCTATCTCGTTGGGAGTCATCCAGATGTTCAAGCAAAGATTCATGCTGAAATGGATGCCATCTTCGGTGGTCTGTTTTCTCATTCTCTCGACAAACGATAAAACACTTTCTTTATATTGCATAGATGATCTGGAAAGAGCATGCACAATGGAAGATATTGAACAAATGACTTATCTCGATTGTGTCATCAAAGTGAGTGTCTATCTTCCGAGAACTTGCGATGGACGAAGTATTTCTGTCAAAGCAGGAATCGATGCGTGTTTGCCCATCCGTCCCAATGATTAACAGGGAGGCGGAGGAGGATTTTGTATATCGTAAGTATGAGAATTTCTACTCACTACGAATGAATAGTTTCTTCATAGGCGGTCAGACAATAAGAAAAGGCACGATAGTATATATCTTCATCAGCGCAATTCATCATGATGCCAATGTCTTTCCTGATCCGGACAAATTCGATCCAGATCGATTTTCAGAGAGTGTAATGGCATCAGAGGATCGTTCACCTTTTGCTTATATTCCTTTCTCAGCTGGATCTCGTAACTGCATCGGTCAGTACACGATTGCTTTTTTATCATTTGAGAAAAGAAGATCATTCGTTGTTCTTTTGCACAGGGCAACGCTTTGCTGGACTTGAAGAGCGAGTCATTTTGTCGACATTATTTCGTCGATTTTCTTTCCGTTCTACTCAAACTATTGATCAACTTCATCTGTTTTCGGGTATTATTTTAAGAACCCGGGAACCTATTGCAATGATTATCAAGCGACGATATCCTCAATGACTCTTTTCTTTCATTGAACTCATTCCGTTTCTCTACGGTTTAGTCGTTTACCTAATGTAGTGCATTAGAGACAGTCACTTGGTAGATTTCAACTCAAATGCCAAAGTTCTAGTGGACAAGGAACTTCTAGTCTGCTTCAGAAGTTGCATGGCATAATCTAAAACGTATTATGTGTAAACGTTTTGAAGTTTTGAAAAAAACCAGGTCTGTCCAATTAATTGCTGGACGGGAAATTAAGTGTTAACAGAGTTGCTGTAGGAAAAAGCACCGGCTCTTATCGTTTAAACTCGTTTAGTCGCTGTGTGTCGCTCGTACAATGGTAAAAAAGATGATTGCCTCGCATACAACGGAATAGAGTAAATGTTTCAAGAGGTTTCTACTTCCAAAATGATAGATGATACCAATTAAACTACTAAGAGCTACGACTTATTTTGATCCAATGGTTCGACCCTCTTGCAATCCGTTCACAAACATTATCGGAAGTGTGATTTAATAGATGATAGATACGGATCCGACTGTCGCAATAAATCGCGTATTATCAACTCTTCTTTCTGAACACTTTCATTTCTTTTTTTGTTGTACGGAATGTTCTTGTGTCTTTTTCTTCTGCGAATTCTTTCATGGGTCAATTTTGTTTGTCACTAATCAAGCTGCACTGTGCTATGTTGCACATTTGTTCGTCAGCTTCTCCCACAGCTGTGATTTTTTGTCTTCATCTCCTTTTGATTAGTTCCCATCGACGGAAAAACATTCTTTATCTTTGATGATTGGAAAGCACGCAAAACAAAGAAGAATACGTTGTCATAGCGGTGACAAATAGCTTGCTTGTTATATCTTCGTATATGTAAACTTTCCTTTCTCTTTCTGTTGTATCTCAGAGTTGTCATCAGTCGGTCTATCACGAGCTGCAGCATTACACCCAATTGCATCCATTTGCATTCTCAGCAGTCAGACGGTTAATGTCGCTAGCACCCGTCGTGTCTAACTAACTTTCTTTGATTCTGCGTTATCGTTTTCTTGCTGCTCTCTTGGTGGTGATATCCATCGTCTTTTACTTTCACCGGCTGCTGGGCTATCGTCAAGTATAGACATGTCTTATTCTGTACTGATTACTTGTCATATGAATCGGTCGGAGGCGACATGTCAAGTTAGTGGTAGATATAAACATTTTGTGAGTGTATTTTTTCGACTAAAAATAGCTGTGCCAACAACATCATCTTTTTCTTGCTTCGTTCGCTGTCACTTCATTTTCGTAGTTATTTGTTCGTTTGATTATTCAATTCCTCTCATTTGTGTGTCTTTTCTAAATGTAATCATTTCCTGTCGTTCACCAGAAAAGAGCCTACTCTCTTTCTCTTTCATTACTGATCGGAAAGTAAGCAAATCGATGCAATGAATTATCCTGTCATGATAGGCGAAGCTCTAAGTATTTTTTAAATACATTCACCTTTCCCTGTTTGTGACTTCTCAAATTCTGTTCTTCAGTTAACTGCTACTCTTCCAAAAATTCTCCCTCGCTACTATATCTTTCTCGCTCATCTGCCTTCTCCTTTCCAATGCCCTTCTTCCTATTTCTTTGTGTCCTTATTCTCATCCGAGATTTATCATATTCTATGGTATGTCTGCTAATGCTGCAGAATGCGAGTTTATGACATAACGATTGGATAGAACTTTCACAGAAATTCAAGCCATTTTCCTGCTTTTTGTTTGAACTATGGTCGATATTCTTGATGCATTCTCGACATATTAGAAAAGAACTAGCCCCATTTATCATACATTTGTACTCATAGCCCGAGAACGCTCAAGAATATCGAACAATCTACATCAAAATGAGAACATTGCTCGATTTTCTGTGTAAGTTCCATCGAACAATTAACTGTTATAAAATTACAGTTTGAGGGTGGATCCAATATAGATTTTAATTGCCAAAATAATCGATGAATATTCAATGTATTTCCAATCGTCTATTTCTCCATGAATATGTCAATTATGCATTCGAATATGAGAGAAAACACATCTGTGCAACACTGAAGGATTGAGAAGAAATAGAACGGGCAATGGTGGCTACAATCAAAGGACGAGGACGCGAAAATGTTCACATCAGCGAAAAGAAATGCCTTTTTTTCTTTCTCCTTGCTTCGACACGTGGATGTCGTTCAAACACATAACTATGCGAGGCACATCTGCTTTCGAACAATTGCCTTTTTTTCTTAAAAATCGTTAGCTAAATTTCACACTGAGGTCTTTCGATCTATTCTTTGGTAGTGCAATGAGAAACAATCCATAGTGTATCTCGGCAGTTCGAACACTGGGTTGTTAGCCAGAGTGTTATGGTGGACGGAGCAAAACGAAATCATTATTTTATGACATTTTTCTTTTCAATATACCAGCATATAGTGACCTGTGTGCCACAATTCACGGACAAGCCCTTGGTTGTCTGTCGGTTATTCTTTTTTTTCATTCAGAAATTATCGTTATTCTCACACATCTATCTCAGCGTCGATCGAGAGCAACTATCAACATGCTATTTTTATGGACAATACTGTTTATTCTACTTCTCCTAGTTGGATATAGCGTGGTATCCGTGTTGATACGATATGCACAGTTACGACGAGACTATCGAACTATTCCTAGTCCACCTCTTTCACGTATCCCATTCGTTGGTAATCTGCACCTATTCGACAGACGATCAGAGGTTTTTTACACACTTCTTCAACGAATGTACAAAACCTGCCAAGAACAAAACAAGGGTCTTTTCATTCTTTGGTATTCAATACGACCAATCATTTTCGTATGTTCTGGAACAGGACTAGAAGTTAGTGATTTTCGACAGTTAATGTGATTTCGAACTTGTTCTCTATTTTTTTTCTACGTTAGACGTTTATCAACAAACAATTGGTCAAAGGCTTCACCTATAAAATGGTAGAACCGTGGCTTAAGACTGGTTTATTGACTAGGTAATAAAGAGAACACAATCTGATCGACTGACCTACTGGTTTAGTCTTATACTATAGCAACAATGAAAAATGGCGAAGTCGCCGTCGTCTTCTCACTCCTTCCTTCCATGACAACAATCTCTTGCACAGTTTTATGCTAATATTTAATGATCAAGCAAAGATCCTCGCCCATCGATTCGATAAATTTGCTCAGTCAGGTCAAGATGACACAACACATGATCTTTATCCATACATATCTGCATGTACACTTGACATCATTGCTGGTCAGTAGATTTCGAATATAGATTGCACTCTGTGATGATGACTTTGATATTTTCAGAGGCGGGAACTGGTACACATCCTGGAGCACAGCTGACTGATGAAAACAATGGCACGAACGACTTTGTTGACGCAACACTTCGGTATGTCCATGAATCTCATAATTGATAGAGTATCGATTGAGATGGTTGGACTTCTCAATTTAATAACAGACAAATTTCAGTCGCAATGACCAAAAGAATTAGGCCACTCTCGCATTCTTTGACTGATGAAAGTTTTCGTAAAAGAAGTCTCGAGCATTATGAACGTCAGCCTTTCAGGTCATACTCTGCAAATTGTTTCATGCCGCCGATTGATTTGAAAGTTTTTCTTCACATGAACATCTTCGAATGAATCTAAAAAATGCTGTGACTACTACAGGATTGGTGCCATAATACATAAACGAACACGATATCCGTGGATGTGGCCGGAGTTCATTTTCAATCAACTATCTGCTGGTCGAGAACACAATAAAATGCTCGAAATACTTCATGGTTTCTCTCGAAAAGTATGTCAATCTCTCAGAATCCATGGTCTCACTTTTATATGCAGGTCATTCAAGAAAGGATGGCCACATTTCACAGTACAAGCACGGAAAACAATGGCGAAAAAGTCAAGCCTCGTCGTCTAGCCTTTCTTGACACTCTTCTCGTTCAAATGGAAGCCGAAAAATTCACGTTCGATGATATTCAGGAAGAAGTCGACACATTCATGTTCGAAGTCAGTCTATCGATTTGATTTCTTCTTCTCCACCAACCTGTTTGTCTCCTAGGGTCATGATACAACCGCGGCTGCTGTCAATTTCTGTTGCTATCTCGTTGGGAGTCATCCAGATGTTCAAGCAAAGATTCATGCTGAAATGGATGCCATCTTCGGTGGTCTGTTTTCTCATTCTCTCGACAAACGATAAAACACTTTCTTTATATTGCATAGATGATCTGGAAAGAGCATGCACAATGGAAGATATTGAACAAATGACTTATCTCGATTGTGTCATCAAAGTGAGTGTCTATCTTCCTAGAACTTGCGGTGGACGAAGTATTTCTGTCAAAATAGGAATCGTTGCGTGTTTGTCCATCCGTCCCAATGGTTAGCAGGACGGTAGAGGAGGATTTTGTATGTCGTAAGTGTGAGAACTTCTACTCACGGCGAATGAATAGGTTCTTCGTAGGCGACCAGACTATAAGAAAAGGCACGACAGTGTATATTTTCATCGACGCAATTCATCATGATGCCAATGTCTTTCCTGATCCGGACAAATTCGATCCAGACCGATTTTTAAAGAGTGCAATGGCATCAGAGGATCGTTCACCTTTTGCTTATATTCCTTTCTCAGCTGGATCTCGTAACTGCATCGGTCAGTACACGATTGCTTTTTTATCATTTGAGAAAAGAAGATCATTCGTTGTTCTTTTGCACAGGGCAACGCTTTGCTGGACTTGAAGAGCGAGTCATTTTGTCGACATTATTTCGTCGATTTTCTTTCCGTTCTACTCAAACTATTGATCAACTCCATGTGTTGTCGGGTCTTATCCTAAGAACCCGAGAACCTATTGCAATGATTATCAAACGACGACATCCTCAATGACTCTTCTCTCATTGAACTTAATCCGTTTCTCTTCCCTGCGTTTTAATCTTTTACAAAATACAATCGACTAGACGTTAATAGTGTCGCTTCATTTTATTCTGTCCATTCAATAAACTGTTGATATGTGACTATTCTTTTTTCAGTGACAGAGACAGCGCGAACGGTCATTGCGATAGATAGCGAATTCAGATACAATTGTAGAATGGACGAAGTGATCTCAAGTTTGATATCGGCAAAGAAACACATACTGTTTGAGAGTTGATGGCCAAAAAAATCACATCGTTTTCAAAAATAATCAGCTGATTCGTTATATTGCAATCATTTTTTCTGTTCGTTTTGAAGAAAGGACGTTTGTCTTTTTGTAGGTTCTTGACGAAAAAAGTGGAAAAAAGAATAAGAGAACAGAAAAAATTGAGAAGCAGAACAGAGAGAGAGCGAGAAGAAAAAGAGAAAGGAGCGAAGTTCAAAAACACGTTATGCTTGTGACTCGTGCGAACCCAGTGGCAGCCGTGGATTCCACAGCATGGAGGCACTGCTGATAGTTTTCGTCAGGGAACTAGATGATCGTGGTTTGTGGCATGATACTTGAGCAATTTAAAAAATTCGACACCGGAAGAATTAGGTGAAAAGAGGAAAATTGAAACCAACACACTACGTTATATAAATAAGAAAGAAATAATTCGACGAATGATTACTCAAAATAATTTATCTTTGCCATTTTCTTAGCAAGAAGTCCTGTTTAAGTCCGTGTAAGAATTGCCAAGTACCTTTAAGTTCTGGTCAATATAAGTTAGAGTCCTATAATCCGACCCGAGCCTATCCGGTGAGTAAGTTACTCGAGTGAGTAAGATTAGGGTACTGGAAGTCGTCCCCGCACAGGATTCTATCACAAATGGCCTTTTCATTGATATTGTCTTCCGTTGTGTTGGCATACATGAATAAGTACATCTGAATTTATAGTATATTTCGGCAGATTCGTTTTCTCCCTTTTTTTCTCTCTTTAGTGTATGAATCCTGTATGGTCTTTCTACTATGTTTCTTTTCTCTCGACCATCTTCCAGTACGTTGTTTTTCTTTCACACTGTTGCCTATGTGTATCTATCGCTCGACACAATATTAAACGGCATATATGTGATAAAGTGAAAATACGCTCTGACTAGCAACTAGCAAGTACACTTTTTATTAACGAAGTTTGCCGGTTTATCTCGGTTTTCCATGTAACACATAATGCAATACATACTCATGGTCCGAAATGATCGTTGTCACGATCGTACCGTTGATCATTCCATACTGACAAGAGATCAAGTTTGCGCCGTCGTGAGTGACGATGTTTATTAACGATTTTTTAAAATTGTTTCTTATTGTTCTTCTCACTCTCTTCGATTACTTTTCATAGCAAGATGAAAAACCGTGTTCATGCTAGCCGACGACGATGATCCTCAAGTCTACACAAAAGAACTGTTCATCTCAATTTTTATTAGTAAGAAGAGAAAACGACAGAATAGATAAGTAATTAAACCAAGAAAAAGCGAACAAATACGAGTTTGGCACAACCTATATTAAATCAAAGTATTGTAAGGAAGGAATGAAGGAATTAGAACAAAAGTGTCTAGAAATGAACTAGTTTCGATTTAGTGCATACAATATTTCCTTGACTTGTTTGTTTGATTTTTTTGCTCAAACTTCCTGGTGGTCACCATGCTTTCGCGCACAGCAACAGTAGATAATAAGACCTTTGAACACAGAAAAGCAGATCGAAAAGTGTATGTCGACGTCAAATACATACCCAAGATAGGGAAGAGAAGAACAACTATAATCCATATTGCTTTCATGAACATATCACGATTCGATCTGACTATCTCGACGATGACAAGTATATCGAGAATTAGTATGATCTAAATAAACACGACACTATTAGCAATCGAAAGACACAATCCAAGTATTTTGCTTAGTTTTTACCAAACCGATAATACTACCGACACTCCATTCGATAACAAGAGCACTTGCATCAACACCGACTGCCAATCCAAGAACTAGTAGAGCAACGAGAAGACTGCGTGACGAAAACATTGTGTGGTAAACTAGAGATATCAAATTCTAGAATGCAAGAAATTTGTATAAATGTGTGTGTATCAGTAAGAAACAAAAGTAATCGATAAAGAAAAAAGAAGAAACAAGCAAGAGCCGGGGCAAAAAAACAGATAATAGTCAAACTTATCGCGTCTACACATGCAATGAAAGAAACGATACAAGAATATTCTTCGGGATGAAAGCGTAACAAGAAAATAAACGAAACGTTTACTGTGCACAGATGCGTGTCCCCATGTGCTCGTATACTTTAAGCAACGAATCTTTTTTTCGACACTATTCTATTGAAAAGAGGCAAATGAATAACGACAGGCCACAGACGGACGGAGAATGGTAAGGTAAACGATATAAAAAGAAGAGAAAAAGCCGTGTAGCGCACCTTCATGTTCTATCATGCGGAAACCCTCATCGCACTATCATACAAAACAGACTTGCTTTCGCATAACTGCTATTTATCGTCCATATATAGTTTTAAAAAAATTCTAGCTAAAATCGTTAGTGCAATTTCCAATACTACAATGAAAAGCAATTGCTTTGACATTCTTTGCAGTTTATTTACGGAATCGAGTAGTCAGAATGTTGTATACCCTCAGTCGCACAATGAATGACTATTGCATGGTAATGGTGTTTTCAACTCAGAAATGATTTCAGTTGACGGAGTAATACTAAATCGCTCGTTCTTCACGTGCATCTGGCATATTTTTGAACATTCAGTCGTTCTTTTCTCCATTCTGTAAGCATCGTTGCTGTGACAATTATTTCGTAGATCTAAGACTATTGCTCACAGAACAGATACCAACGGAGGATAATAGCAAAAAAGCTTTTTCTTTACTTTATTTTATTGTCCCTATACTGATACCTGAATTTACAACCAATATTTTTCGATCTGTATTCAAGGATACGACAGAAAGCAATTGATGTTATGCTCCTATGGCAGTTTGATTACGGAACCTGTTAGGCCGAGTGTTCTTTGAGCAGTAGTATAACGAGTCACTATTGGATTGCGATGATCTTTTCAGCAGTCGGAAATTATGATAGTTGAGCAACGACATTGAATCGTTGATTTCTCATGTGATCGTCAAGCATACTTTCAAGTATACAGTGAGCTGCCCGCTACAGTTCACTGACAAGAACTAAATTACCTCTTTCACGTTTCTTTCTACGCTCAACGACGATCGTCATTATCATATCTGTTTTCTTCATCATCAAAACAATAAGTAGCATGGACTTGTTGCTGGTAAAATGGTTTTTTCTTTCTTTCCGTTGGCACTTCGTCTTGCTCGTTTTCGTGCAACTTACACCGGTACAGCAAGACTATCCTGGATCTACCTTTTTCATGTATCCAATTTGTTGGTAAATTGCATCAATTCAGTAGCCGATCCGATGTTTCCTATCGGTTCCTTGTCGTATAAGCCAACAATGCCAAGAGTAAGGCTCTCTTCGTTCTTTGCTGTATAATATGGTCAATGATTGTTCTGTGTACAGGACAACGATTGGAGGTGAAATACTATTGATCGTACTTTTCCTTCAAAGTCCTTCTCTGGTTCTGCTGAGACATTTATCGGCAAGTAACTGGTTAAACCAATCGAATATACATTTTCCAAATTATTGCTCGAGGCTGGTTTACTGACTAGGTAATAGAGGAGAAAAATCTAACTGACTGACCTTCGGTTTTGAATTACTACCTTAGCGAGAATATCAAATGGCCAAGCTGTCGTCGTCTTATTACTATATTGTTCCATAACACTCATATAACGCATATATTCGACTTAATATTCGATGATCAAGTATGGGTAACTGATTTTTTTCCCATCCTTGGTGAATGGGATTTCTCCCAGACCGTAATTGTGATTCTCCCCATCCTCGTCAGTGGATGACTAATATTTCTCTCATTTCTAATGGCAAGAAGAGTGTTTGTTCAAGTAATTGCATGAGTAGATTCGATCTCGAATAATACTCTTCTGAATTAGTGAAGTAAATACTCAGAAAGCCGAGATTTACCTAAAAGTAAATCTTCATTATTGTGTGCAATCTATCTCGTGAGTACATCGTTTTTAGTCTACTATAAAAACTGCTTCATTGTGTTTAGCTTGTGAATTTCATATAGAATAGCTGGAAGTGTTTGGCTTCAATTAGGATTGCTGACATAATACATGTGCGTTTCTGATCTCCATGGACGCGCGGCCATCAGTCATGATTGCACGAAAAGCTCGAAATTCTTCATAATCTCTCTCGAAAAGTATAGTAATTTGTCTGGATTTATTTTCTGACATCTATATAAAAGTCATTTAATAAAAGTAAATACTCGGCGTCTGGTCTTTATCAACAATCCTCTCTGATAATCTAAAAGGACTTTCGGTGTACAAACTGCGTAGTGTGTCTGCCTAAACCATTCGGCACGATGATCTATCGTGTCATCTGCACTTAACAGTCGTGTCTTCTTTCTTCTTTACCGGTGCATTATATAAAAGAAGGTAACGGTAAAGCAGTCGTAATAAAGGAAAATACAAGAGAGAATAGCGCAACACATTGGTTAGATGAAAGGACAACTAACGACGACAAATCGTTACACAAACTATCTGTGTAAATGTGAAACTTTTAGTGTCTGGAGAAGAATGACTTTCGTGCTCTCTCTGTTCTGACATTTATTCAGTTGTATGTCTGGCTGTCTTTCTCCTACGTTATCGATCTGTCCGAATATTTATTTAGTCAAACCTCTCCGAAGTTGGCGCCTCAAAGGACTGTTTCACAACGTCCACAATAGAGAGATCCCATACTTTCAATTTTGGAGCGCTTCATAAATGTATATTACGAGATGTTTGTCTTCTTTTCAACAACACCCTTTATTCTCATTCCTGACATTCGCGTATTGACACATTGTTATCTCCATTCTTGGTGACTTTGCCCCTAGAACCTTGCCTTCTTTATCGTTGCCGCACTCTCTCAAGAGGACATGTTGTTTTCTATCGTTCTTTCGTTTTTTTACTCATATTAGAGAGGGTATTTGATGCGGTAGGACCTGTACTCACATGATAGTGACAAGTTTCCAAAAACAAATCGCTCCAGAATCTTAAAACCCGCGCGTTGCATTGTCTATTTTCTTTCTCAATTTTATTCGATATTTCCAGTTACTTTCGTCTTCTAGTGTTATTTGCCCTTTTACTACCGAGCTTACACATACTTTTGAGTGTGATATCATGACACTGTTCCCTCCAACCAAAGATAGAAATAGATATAAAAAATAGTTCGCCAAGAAAAGTTCAGACTGAGGGCAAATGATGAAAAGATGCGTGTTACTCAATGTATCAAGTCAAAATGCCTTTTGTTTGCTGTTTTGAATGCGCGCGATTAGACTGGAAAAAGGTTTAATTCAACATCTGCTATTTTTTATTTCACTCTGGCGCACTAATATGAAACAATTGAAATCAACATATCAGTTGTGTCTACCTTCGACATGTGCAAATGCAATTTATTTATGTCCGCAACGAATCATTGTGACATTGAGTGTCGAAAAAGGAGACAACAAGATGGGCGATGTTAGGCTACAAAGAGAACGAAAGCACAACAATCCTATGAGTACAAAAAAACGTCATCTTTCTTAGTTTGTTTTTCACGTGTCAACGTCAAGAATGTTTTCGAACGTACTGTCAACTGTAGGCCTAGGTTCACTGATAAACATTGCAGTGTTCTCTTTCATTCTTCTTCTTGTTCGGGTATCATCATGGTTAAGACGCTCGCACCACCCGCTCTCCATTTATTCTTCTCCTCCCAAAACGAAAAAAAAACCAAAACTGGTGTCTAGTTGACGATCCAAAGCTTGTCACTAGAGACCTGTCGCGAAAATGAACATCAGAAAAACCAATCGAAAAACGAAGAACATGAGAAAGAGAAACGATGACTCTCTTCTCCTAACAACCATCACTGTCATCTCTGTCTAGATCGATTGAAAACAACTGTGAACATGTTATGGTTGCTTACAATACTGTTCATTTTACTTCTTCTTGTTGCATACTATGTAGTACCCGTTTTGGTGCGATATGCACAATTGCAACGAGACTATCGAAACATTCCGGGTCTATCAATTTCATCTGTCCCGTTTGTTGGCAATTTGCATCAACTCAATAAACTATCCGAGGTTTTCTATCAACTCCTTCAACGAATGTACAAAAATTGTCAAGAACAAAACAAAGGTCTTTTCGTTCTCTGAGAATCATTATGGCCAATGTTTTTCTTGTGCTCTGGAGAAGGACTCGAAGTATGACATTTGCGACCATTTACCTACTTTCAAATCAATCAAAACAAATCGTCTAAGTATTTTCAAATAGACTTAGCTCATGCCATGATCTATGTGTCGGATAAATACCATCAAATCATTCTAAAAAACTGGAACGACAAATCCTTGTATGATCTGATTTGGAAGGACCTCTAGAGAACAGAGATTCCCTTCGTTAACAGCATCCAATTGGACTAGTCTAAATGCTTCTCTTGCACATGAATGAAGATTTTCATGTAGTTATTTATCGTCGATAGCTTTCAGGTTTAGACTGTCTGTCACGCGATATCAATTGTCTTTTGAAGTCGAAAACTTCAGAATAGGAAAGAAAATGTATGAAACAGATACAGGAAAAATCAGTTGATCTCCATTCGATTGTATTTTTGACATTTACTTTGACATTACAAGACTCTCTGTCGTCTTTGTCTCGGAGGTTATTGCACGATCGATGAGAAAAGCACGTACGATGTGGTGTGGAAGAGAAAAGATAAACATCTGTGCAATGCTGAAACGAACAAAAAAAAAGTTTATTTTGTCCTTCTTCATATGTATTGATGTGCGTTTGTATACTGTAGACAAGCACGACGCGAGGAAAAACATGAAGAAACGACGAACCGCTCGCTCTATTACTCCTACACGTGGAAAGAAGAAATCGCAACCGTCCCAGGAAGAAGAAAAAGAAATAGCCTCTTCAACTACTGCATCACTACCACGTCGATCATCGCGCAAGAAACGTCGTACGTAAACACTCTTTGTTGTTGATTGTGTTTAACTCATCGAATGATTAATTCTTCTTTTTTTTAGGCACTACTATGGAAAATGATCAGGATAAAACATATGTTGATCTCTGGCAAACATTGAATGACAACCTTACAACGTGTTCACGGTATCAAAATACAAATCCTGGTGTAAGCGACGATGACATACACAAGTTTGAACAACGTTATCGGGTTCAATTGCCCGATGATGTCAAACGAGCCATACGTGTACATGATGGTCGTGAAAAGCTTGACTACGGTCTTGGATGGCGTCTAGCATCAGTCGATCTTCGTCCACTTAACCAATGGACTCCCTTTGAAGGGCGCGATTGGGCTTCCGATTTGTTTGAAGAATTGAATAATGATGAATCAACATGTGCCGTCAAATCACTGCATGACGACGCTCAAAATCATTTAATCGCTTATCGACAGAACAAAAATTTGAAAGAGAACAATGAATTTCACGAGTTGCCGACTGAGTTGATCGTGATTGGTGGAGGCATGGACGATTATTGTGAGGTGAGTGATTTTAAATGATTTACTCTTGATCGCAAATGTATGCATATATTTCAGGAGTATTTACTGAGCGTGCGATCAGGTCGAATCTACTTACAAATTCTCAATTTACCAGAATGGAACCTCCATGCAACGTCCATGACTGAATGGTTAAAATTGAGTGCTGAATCAGCCAAGAATAACTTGGATGAAATTCAGGAATGTCATGATGACAAATAGCATTGGATATTTTTTTTTCAGTTGTTTGGTTACGTCTTTTCTCAAAATAAGCCAGCATTATCAAATGACACGCATTGAAATTTTACATGAGAAGATATCCTTGGCTTTTATCTGAGATGAGAGAGATTGTAACGTTCATGAGAGTTGCTAAAGAGAAAAAAAAACGTGAAAGACCAAGAAGAGACCTAGAAGAAGATTGAATAGTGTCATTTTAAAGTACATTATATCATGATGTCTGATCGTTTTGAAGAAACAATTTGTAAGTGCCATTATATTGTTACGTGTAATATTTCATGCAATTCCATTTTCATATATCCATTCTGAAGGGATTTGATTTCAATCAAACAATGTACGAATACGACAGAATCCAACACTCTTCCAGTTTAATTGATAATCATATGCAATTGCGCTATTGTCTTTATCGCGATATGTCCTGATGACTCACAAGTATTAGATGGTTCATTATTCTAAATTAGGCCAAACAATCCATCCAGTTTACATCGATTCGTAAAGCAAAGAGATATGGCATTCTGTTCCGAAAATGAAATATACTTTCGTTTCTGAACCGTATCTGTGACATTAACAAATAGATAACTCAAGTGACGAACAAAAATACGCTTGAATAGGTTCTAGTCGTTATTACATGTGGATTCACATGGTTCTTTTTATATACCATTTGAACATATATAGTAGTGCTAAGCTGGATAAGATGACACATAAATTATGTGTCCACGTAGCTCCATTATTATTCCTACACGTTTTATAAGTTAAGGAGTCTGAATGTCTCCTGTAATCTTTTTCAAGGTATTGTTTCATTTACCTCATATTTAAACAATGCGATGGTGAGCATACTACAGAAAACGTAAGACACTTCATGAATCTATCCTATGCAACAAGATTTTTGACCATCTCTTAGTATGTCTATTTCAAAGTTGTATGTTATTAATCTGAGATTTTTATTGGACATGCTATAGACAAACTGAAACATCTTTCTTCGAGTTCGTTCAAAAAATCTATGACACTGATTCAAAATCAAAATTTTTCATTTTATTATATGACTTCAGAAAAACGCCGAAGCGCGCTTAATCATGTAAATCAGATAATTATTGGTGTTTGGTAGCTTGCGGATAAAATGCTTGCTACACATGAGACTTCATCTTTTTAACACATTTTTCTGCCAGCTTTCGTAGACGTTAAAGGTACTTTTCGATAGATATGATTGTCAGCTTAACAACTGCTTTGGCTGTAATTATATCCGCGCTTATTTAAATTGAAAAAAGTAGGACCGAAATAGTGCAGTTGTGTTGCATGTTCTTTCTACAAGAATACCGTTGATTTCTGCTGTACAATGTTAATAAGTTATATTTGGATCAATATTATGTGCCTATATCCAACCGAGTAACCACTATTGATGATCATCGTAGCAATTATCACCGACAAAAATGTCGGTTTTTTAAAAAATAAATGCTTGGTAAAAAATACATCATAAAAATGAATCGAGTAAAGATACAACATTAGCAAATATTTCTAATGTATTATCAGATTGCCATGATGATTCATTCCTTCATAAGCCAGATAATTGGCTGTAATAACAAGTAACTAATCTTGAAGCTGCCACTTCAGTCCAACTTAGAGCTTCGTTTGTCGAAAAATGATCGTCAGTTACTATCGTAATAATAGATGGTCATAGTAACAATGAACATGGTTGTTGTGAAAGAAAATAACTGTAGAATTCACGACTTCTGAAACAAGCATAATTTTTGTACGGATGAACTTTGTAAAAGATGATATCTAAACGGGTCAGATTCTTCGATTTTATTTCTCACATCGTAAACAGAATAACAATTACAGCCGGTGAAACAAAATTTAACACCAGACGAACACAAACAAAAAACGTGACAAAATCATTGCTACGTACATAATAATAATTTACTTGGCAAATAAAAGGACTCAATATTCTTTCTTTTTTGCACGAAAAATAAGAGATAAAAAGCGAAGATCATTTTTCGCTTGCTCCCTTATGCTGTAGCCTTTCTTGTGTTCTGACGAACAGTAGAATATTGGCAGAAAACGGGCCATTCAATTAGAACCAAGGTGGAAAAATTGATCATATGTGGCTAACTTTTTGCCCTCTTTCGTACTAATTAAAAGTGCAGTTTCAAAGTGAAATTTTTTTCAGCGCTCTGCTTAGACAACGGCGTCATGGTCTTTCTCTGAAAGTGCTTTTGATTTACGTTGTTCATGGTAGCTCACAGCGATATTTTATTATGTCGATTATATCCGGAAATTCAGTACATAAAAAGTGATTTCTGTCGTTGAATTCATGATAGCTATTTTGTAATTCTTTAGCTATATGACGGCTACTATGAACTGGTGTAAATGGATCATCAGAACTTTGAAATTGCTCAATCCATTGTGTATTCGATTTAATTTTTTTCCAATTCATTTGTTGACTTTTGTCGTCATTATCAAAACCAGCTGATACTAATATGAGACCTTTGACTTTTATTTGTTCACACAGCCGCAGAATAGCCATAGCACCAGAACTATGTCCAACCAAAATATCGTTCTACAAGCAAATATGCATATATACATGATTATTATTCATAAGTGACTGTAAATTATATTCGACTTACTTCTTCTACTTTTAAATTATTTATTAAAAACGGTATCCATATGGAATCTTTCGCTTCTTGTTCATCGGGAAATGATGGTGCAATCGCATCAAGACCTAATTTTAGTAGTTCCGTTTGTAGCCATTTATACCAATGTCGATTAATAATTCCAGGTGTCATTGCACTGCCATGTACAATTATCACACGCTGTTTTGATTTTTGATCCTGCATAAAACCACACTCAATTGAAAACAATTCAGCAAGAAAACTTTAATTTGTAAATTTTGGCCCACGCTTGCTTCATCTAGATTATTAGATTTTTCTCGATTATAACTATTGGATGACGACCCAGTCAATCATAAACATAAAAAACTTGCGTGTTAACGCGAGAAAATGATACGAGTGCATGCGTGCGCCATCCATGGCAAGGCATGCGTGTAGATGCGTCACAGATTGTACAAACTATGCGTATGCATGCATACTTTTTAGTCTAAGACGCATGCACGCGCAAGATTTCCAGTAATCAAACTTGCATATACATGCATGAGCATCATGCGTGTGCATGCGTCACAAATTGTACAAATTGTTCATGTGCACGCGCGATCTCAGTTTTGCATGTACACGCAAGAAGAAAGCTGACAACGGCAAAAGAAAATGCATCGGTGATATACTTGTTAGTGTTACTTGCGTGTACATGCATGAGAGATAAACAGGATTGCCACCTCATCAGGTCAGAAAAGCGGAAAGGTCGCTTGGAAAAATCGGAAACAAAAAACCGAAAAAACGGAAAAAATGCGGAAAGCTGTTTTTTTGCGAACTCTTGGTATTCCTAGGGGTTAAATAAATTTTGCGTGTTTCCATCGTTCTTTATTCGCAAAGTTTCAAAACATAATAGATAACACGTAACGAAAATAGATATTTTAGGCAACACGTCACTTTTTGAAGAGCGGGAAAGAAGTTTCAGTAAAAACTTGAATGGTTCTCTATGTCAACATTGGATTCAAAGTTTTGTTAGTGAGGTGTAATAAAACGATGGCGTGTGAAGTATTGCTATCATCAGTTGAGTAATTAAGTTGAGAGTCGTAACGTTATGGGTAGTTTTATAGACAAATATAACTTACCAAACATTCTCCAAAACTGTTTGACTCCGAACTTAGTTTATCCACTGGTGATGGTAATGCTTCACATGCCATCGTTTTATTACATCTCACTAACAAAACTTTGAATCCAATGTTGACATAGAGAACCATTCAAGTTTTTACTAAAACTTCTTTCCAGATCCGACATTGGACGCGTCCATTCTCGGATCCGAGATTGGACGGAATCCTATTTTGGACGCCAACATAAAATTTCGATTGATTCACAGATAAAAACACATTAAGAATGACAGTCTGTAGACGTCATGGACCACAGTTTACTTAACACTCATAATTAGGTCTTTTTTCTGCAGAAATTGTCTATGAAACAGCGAAAATTTCTCATATGAAAAAGCGGAAGAGGCGGCAACCCTGGCCGCCAACAATGTCTGCTTGATGACAGGCGATGCTGGTAACGATGGTAGAGCTTTCTACAATGATCCAAATATCTTGGGCTATCGATATGTTTTCCCTTACATACATTTGTCCACTGAACTGTCCTTCGTTTTGGAAGATTCTGATGGAAACATATGTGGATATGTGCTTGGTGCCCTCAATTCCAACGCATTTTACGAACGATTTGTCAATGAATGGCTGCCAAAAATGAAACAACGTTATCCATAGGAAACTGTGGAATTTCACATGTATGTTTCAATTTTCTCCGATAAAAGAAGCCCAAATAATCAAACCAAATAGACATTTGAAATCAGCGCACAAAACTGCGTCGAATGGGTTAGGTTAATCTGGAAAATAAGAAAATTCATTTTTCTCGAAATCTTCCCCTGGCTGTCGCGATTTAAAAAATTAAAAATTTTTATTTTCCACTCTAACTGAATGCATTCGACGCAGTTTGTGCGCTGACGTCAAATGTCTATTTGGTTCGATTATTTGGGCTTCTTTTAGCGGAGAAAATTGAAACATACATGTGAAATTCCACAGTTTCCTATGGAGAAAAGCAGTGTGGTCTTGCGAAAGAACAGAGGGCATGGGTTTTTCCTCTGCATTTGTTCATACTTTTGTAGAACATAGTGAGGCCTACTACCATTATAAACATCAATATAGGTCCATTACAAATAGCAGAGAGCCGAGGTCAACAAGGGACCCACCCATGGTCCCATTATAGGATTTTAACAGTCTGGTCTTTGAACAAGTGAGAGGGTAGGTTTTTTTGGGGCTCTGGTTTTGGCAGTTTTGTAGACCTAGGTGCCTTGCAGCTGCACAGAAAAAACGGCTCCGGATCTTTATTAAATAGTGGAGAACCGTGGTGGTCAAGGATCTAGCCCATGGTCCCATCATAGGATTTTAACGGTCTGGTCTTTGAAAAAGTGAGAGAGCAGGTTTTTTTGGGGCACTTGTTTTGGCAATTTTGTAGCCCTAAGTGACTTGTAGTTGCACAGAAAAAATGGCTCTGGATCCATGTTAAATAGTGGAGAACCGAGATGCTCAAGGGTCCTATCCGTGTGAATTCACTGAGTATAATTGAGCTGCATGTTAGGCCGCAAAAGTCTTCTAAAATTTTTGCCGCAAGAGTGGAAAAGCATGCTGCCAGAGATAGAAGCTTCAATTGAGTGAAAATAGAAAGAGGGAGTTTGATTTTCAAATAGGGCCGATTTCTGATCTAACCCGTCCCCGTCCGTTTTTTTCAAAATCAGAAAACGATCAGAAGCTTTGTTTGCAAAATCAGAAATTAATCAGAAATGGCTATTTTTGCAAACTAGTGCCTATTCTTTTAACATTCTGACCCAGGATGAGAGACCAAGGGTCGGATATCATCGGCTTTGATCGAAAAAAGCAGCGAATTTCATCGGATCCCATGATTTCTTTGGCACAGGATGTCGATAGTCAGATCCGACTGTCGGAATCCTATACCAAGCATTTCGAGAATTTCTGATAGGATTTTATCGGATGGCTTGGATCTGGGACATTCAATTCTTTACTGGGTTTCTGTTCGTTAACGGATGCTTTATGCTCGAAGATATTTCACGATGAAGGAAGACAAGACAACGAAAATATTGTTTAGCTAATGCAACAAATACCAATAATAGACACTTAGAATCGGACTCTTTCACTGGAATCAAATCCTATTTAATTTCACTAATAAAGCTGCGAAATAAGGAAATTGAAAATTGGGAAAAAACAGGAAAGATACCAAAATCAGAAAAGATCAGAAAAAGGTTCAAATTTCAGAAACTTTCCTGACTTTTCAGAAGATCTGGCAACCCTGATCTCGATGTAGAGCGATCGTCATTTGAGCAGCGATTGTTTTATGACCCGCAGGAGACCTAGTTCTCCATATTGGTCGAGCATTTAAACTTATTTGCCAGCGACACGTCTCTTTGAGTGGATAGAGCCGTTTATCAAGAGGTATATCTTGACTTTTAGACTTTGACATTACTGCACAAATTTTTTGTACAGATCGGATCAGTTTCTATTATGCAATTCGATTTCTAAGGATCATCACCATTTCGTGCTTTGCAGCTGATCAGTATGATAATAAGATATTCACTTTTACCCAGGGTGAGTATGTCAGTCTTAAATCATTTAACGTCGACAAATCGACTGTAATACCACTGATCATAGGGCTCCTATTGGCATCTAATGTAAGAGTGTTGTCGTTGGAAACGAGGAATAATAGAGCTAGAAGAACAACGGAATGAACATATTGAGGTAGAGCAGCGTTTGACAGGTACTTTCGAAGGCGTACAATAAGTTCATATTTCATCATCTTTGAATAAGAATGATCCAACATGTAAATCGAATCTTTTGTTCATTCTGAAGAAGAAATTGCCAAATGCTGAATTATTTGACTGGAGTAGGAATCTGTCAATATCTTTCGGAGTAACAGACCACTTATTGATTGTTTTGGCAGACGTTTCAATTTGAATATGCCAGATTTTCATTTGATTCTATAATAAAATTTCAACTGAACACGAATCAGTGCATGAACATCATTTGTATGTTTTATTTCTCTTTTTGAGAAAATGATCATAAATTAAGTAATTTTTCCTTTAAAAAAAGCACACATCGAAGATCTGAGTGTTTCTAACATTCGTACAGTAGTTAAGCTTAAATTAGTGGTCGCTATCGTTTTCATTCAGAGGATAAGTCAATATTCTTTATTAATCCGGAATATTAGCAAAACAAGTGAAATGAAAACAATGCAAATAAAGTATTTCTTCCAGACAGTTACTGACTAGCTTGTCTTCCAATCCACATGTGAATCGCTGTTTTACTAAATCGAAAAGTGAATGTGTAATTTTGCAATTGTCGCACTATACGACAAACTGATCGAAAATTGGCTTGCCATGTTTGTCTTTCATTTTCATCTGTAAAATCGTGAAAGGAATGAAATTCTGCACTTGATAAATGTTTGAACCGTTCGACGAAATATAACGTTTTTGTTGTCGAACACTGACTTGAAACACGAAGACGTTCGATGGATGGAAAGATGCATTCCAAGTCGTCACGAATCAAATCATCGTCTTCAAAAGCATCTTCGATGTCAAGTATTCGAATCTGTTCGAGTGATTTATGTCGTATTTTTTCAATAAATCCTCGTAGACTACCTTCGATCGATAGTTGCTGGAGATAAGGTAGTCCTTTTAAAACACATTGAATTTCGAACTCTGTCACTCGTGATGATACAATCAAATGTTTTATTGGACTCTGATCAATGATTTTTTGTAAGCTTGTTTGAAGACTGAAAGAATTGAGAGTAGAAGAATGAGGCGTACTTATTACTGCTGAATTGGACATTTTTAGCTGATTGATGGCTGCGTAGAAAAGTGTGGTGTCAGGCGCTGTTGTATAGATAGGTGGTTTGAAATCTTCATCGACCTCCTTTTCGGCAAAGTGAGGCACCGAGACAAAGTGACCGTTAGTGCAGGCCACATACCAGTGTTTGTTCTCGAGCCAAAATGGAGTGCGAAAGGAATCAAGAGTTAATGATGTCCAATACGATCTAGTGCGGAAATTAGGATTAAAAGTAGTAAGTTGCTTTGTCAATTTTTGCAAACGTTCTCCATCAATCAGATCATGATGAACGGTGGCAGATAACTCTAAATGCTTGAGATGGGGCAGTTTTGATAATAATTGCTCCATATCGTTCATGGACACCAATCGGCCTAAAAAGTTTAGAATGAGATTGTGGCTTGATTTTTTTAGAGACTAGTTAGAAGAAATACTCGTGATAATTTAATATTTTCCAGTAGACATCTTAGATTAGAAAATAATCAATCTCATTTTTATTATACAATAATTACCTGTAACTCTCATTGTGAGACGATAGAGCTGATGAAATGGATAAAAAAATTCTTCATCTGTCGAACTACATTCGAGTTTAATGTTGAGCGATTTGAGTTGTGGTGCTGTGTTGCCAAGGTATTTGAGTGTATCAGACACACAGCGATCGAGTATCAAGTGACGAAGACAAGGAAGTGGAGTCGATTTCAAATAATCCCCGTGAGCTAATCGCAGTTGATTCAATTGAGAAAAGATTGGAGCACTTGCTTCAGATAGGTGGCCATCAAGTGCAGTGAGTTCATCGCATGATAAGCTAGAAACCCACGAATATGTCTTAGCTGGAATGATATAGATCATCGAACGTAGACTCCTAAGTTGAGTCAAATTCGATAAAATTGGTATCCACCACGTGGGCCCAAGATCGATTAACGTCAACGATCGAAGGCCAGTGAATTGTTGAATTTGAAAGTGAGATAAGAAAAGTTCAACTTGACCAGGTGTTTCTTGATCATCGGAGAGTGTGAGTGAAATCACTTGTTCAGGTAAGATTCGTTGACAAATAAGATCAAAATTGTTTCGGTCTATCGATTTGAAGTTGACTTTGTAGGAAGAATAGCCGTGTAATACGGCATCAAGATAACTACTGACATCAGAAAACGTCAGAAGAATCTCAAGAGTCGAGAAGTAGTTGAATATCTGATGGATAAGCTCGACTGGAAACTTGTCTAGTAGACATCGAGTCATAGTAGAACAGTGTCGTTTTGAATTCGAGCTGTTTCGCTCCTTTTTGGATCAGTAGATGAGTATCAATGATTTAATTCTTTCTACCTACTATTTCTTTCACCAAACTATTCGTCGATCAGCAACGTGACAGAATACAGAACGCAAGAACGAAAAAATATATGATTGCATTAATGTGAATCAGGAATCCAAAACATCCACTTTTTCCACCGTAATAATAACTGGTCGCCTTATTGGGTTCTTTTTGGTATTTGCAAAGTCTACAGACGCTTCAAATGAGATTTATTATATGAGGGTCGTAACTATGCGATCAGATTTGCAATAGGTGCCCATGACGAAACAAAAACAAATAGCGAAGAAAGAGAAATAATATGATAAAAAACAGAGGAGAAAGAAAAGAAAGCTGGTCGACCTATCAATACAATAGGACATAATATAAGTACAGCACGATAATATGACAGCCACGTGGATCAATGACTTCTTCTGTTTACATATTAATAAGAAAAAAAATTAAGCAAGTTTGAAAGTCAACATTATCCTGTTTTTGAAGTGAGATTAACATATTGCTGGGGTATGTTCGTTCGAAACAAAAATTTTAAAAATAAACAATTAGAGACAACGTATTTGATCAAACATATGATGGTCAGATAAATTTCTAAAATACTCTCGAGTTGCATTGAATGGAATCGAAATTTGTAAAAAGGACGAACAAGAATGGCTTACAAAACAGGAGCGTTCAGGAAACTCCTCGAATGTTCCAGTATTGTGGTACAGACCGCAATATATTGACATTTTTAGACGAAGATTTACAAACGTCACTCAAGTGTTTTAAAAGAAAATTATCTCAAGGCGTTGTTGCTTGACGATAGGATTATTCCAATTTTTTCTATCAAAATCATCACAATAGATAAGTACGACTCTGTCTGTCTTAGTAACGACAATTAGTACTTTCGAAGTTTAAAACCTTGCGAGTTAGTATCCCCATTTGAGGCATGATATCTTGAATTATGATTAAAAAAACCTACTTATCCTTTCTGCTTTCGTTTGGTACTTCAAAATTTAATAACGAAAATATTCTTGCTCTGCTTCTTGAGGTGATTTCGACTCACCAAGTTACGGGTGTAGTGTATACACTTAAAAAATGCAACGTTCATGCGCCCTCTTTTCGCTATTTTCCTCACAAATTTCATTTCAATTAAATGATTAATATCAATATGGGCATTCTCTTCGTCTTTGCTTTTCTATTCAACGTCAATTGTCTCGTTTTTCCTACTCGATTCATTGTTATTCTCTTGTTTACTCATATTCTATTTACATCATTTCCAAAAAATGTTCCAAGTCCCAATTAAGCTCTAATTGTCTATTCTAAATGGACACATCAGAAAAGTATGCGCTCCCACACATTTGTTCAGGTTATTGCTATGGTGGTCATGTCCAGCATATATGTCCTCAATACTGATGCTTTTCGAAAAAGTGAAATTTCGATTGAATTACGCATCATCCAGTAGTACGGGAGCACCTCGATTCGTCCCTGATCGGAAAAAATTCATCCCTATAATTAGATTGCTTAAATCAGAGTTAAATCGCATAGTGTAGAAGGGACTACCATTAAAAAACTATCAGAAGCAAGGCCATGAGGGTGAGAGCAAATCAGGGGTAATCCAATGGTATTGCAGCTTTCGTTTGGCTAGATGGGGAGCTCTACCTCGGCTAGCTTCACAGTGATTCACTGATAAGCATTCCAGTGTTATCTTTTTTTATTCCGGTATCATCGTCACTGTCATGTCTGTGTCTAGATCGATCGAAAATCGCTGTTAATATGTTATTGTTGTACGCAATACTGTTCATTTTACTTCTTGTTGGATACTATGTAGTATCGATTTTGGTGCAACATGCACGGTTACAAGACTATCGAAATATTCCGGGTCTACCAATTTCGTCTATCCCATTTGTTGGCAATTTGCATCAACTCGGCAGACGACCCGAGGTTTTCTATCAACTCCTTCAACGAATGTACAAAAAATGTCAAGAACAAAACAAAGATCTTTTCGTTCTTTGGTATTCCGTATGGCCAATAGTTTTCTTGTGTTCTGGAGAAGGACTAAAAGTATGACATGTGAGGCTATTTTCATATTTTAAAATTGTTCTCTTTCTCTACGTCAGACTTTTATCAATAAACAGCTGGTCAAATCATTCGACTATGCATTTCTTGAATCGTGGCTCAACACTGGTTTGCTGATGAGGTATTACAGTAAAGAACAACTTGGTCTACTGAGCTACTTTTTTGTTTTGCTACTTCAGTAGTAATGCCAAATGGCGAAGTCGCCGTCGTCTCATCATTCCTTCATTCCATGATACTCAACTCTTACATAGTTTCATGCTGATATTCAATGATCAAGCGAATATTCTTGCCCGTCGTATCAATGAATATGCTCGGTTAGGTCAAGGCCGCAAAACATACGATCTCTATCCATACATATCTGCATGTACACTCGATATCGTTGCTGGTCGGTGAAAAAAGAACATAGATTCCACTCTGAGACGATGGTTTTGATATTTTCAGAGGCAGCCACTGGTACACATCCTGGAGCACAACTGACTGACACAATCAATGGCGAGAATGACTTTGTTGAAGCAACTGTCCGGTGAAAATGAATATTTTTTGCTCAGAAGAGCATCTTTATAGGAATTTGCATATCCTTTTTAAAGAATGGGTGATGTAATCAATCTTCGTGGGCGATCTCCACGGCTATGGCCGAAATTCATCTTTAATCGATTGCCATTGGGTCGAGAATGCGCAAAACAGCTCGAAATTCTTCATGGTTTCTCTCGAAAAGTATATCAATCTTCTCTGAATCTACCATTTCGTTTTGATATAAAGGTCATTCAAGAACGAATGGCCATTTTCAACAATGACGAAAAAACGAAGCCTCGTCGTCAAGCCTTTCTTGACAGTCTTCTCACTCAAATGCAAGCCGAACATCCATCACTTTTTTCTCTCACCCTCCAAATACATGCACGTACATAGGGTCACGACACCACTGCGGCTACTGTTAATTTCTTCTGCTATATCGTTGGATGCTATCCAGATATTCAAGCAAAGATTCATGTTGAAATGGATGCCATCTTCGGTGGTCTGTGTGCTCGTCCTTTTGACCAACTATGAAAATGCTTTCGTTTTGTTATATAGATGATTTGAAAAGACCATGCACAATGGAAGATGTGCAACAAATGACTTATCTCGATTGTGTTATCAAAGTAAGTTGAAATTGATGTAGAACTTTTATTGAGATTTCGCGTTTGCGAAAAAAGGAATCTATGCGTGTTCTCCCACCAGTCCCATTCATAGGTCGGCAAACTCAAGAAGATTTTGTTTATCGTGAGTAGAATGTAACTGTTGACAGCACAAGAATGTCTCTGTTGCAGGCAGTGAAACAATTCGAAAAGGGACCACGGTATGTATCTGTATACTGGGAATTCACAATGATGCGAATGTCTTTCCCAATCCGGACAAATTTGATCCAGATCGATTTTTGGAGAGTACAGTGATATCAGAGAATCGTTCGCCTTTCGCTTTTATCCCATTCTCGGCAGGATCACGCAATTGCATTGGTAAATAAGTCATTGCCTTCTTGTGTTGATTATCGATTGTTCTTTTGCACAGGACAACGCTTTGCTGGACTCGAAGAGCGAGTCATTTTATCGACATTATTTCGTCACTTTTCTTTCTGTGCTACTCAAACTATTGATCAACTCGATCTGTACCCCGGTCTTATTCTTCGACCACGAGTTCCTATTGAAATGATCATCGAACGATGACATCCGCACTAATCTTTTTCTTATCAGGAATTTATTTTTGTTTCGTGTTTTTTTTCTTCGTGTTTTTTATTAATAAAAAATCGACTAGAGAATATTCATCCGTTTGAATTGGATGTAGATGCTGCTGCTTTTTCCATTCGTTTGATTAGTTGATTTTGACGATAGAGATGTCGAAGTTGAGTTGTTCGATCATTGGCACAACCTAAAATCGAATTCATTTTAGAGAGAGCAAGAGAACAAGACCTGACAGTGTTTACCCAGAAAACTATTGAGACGTAGCGAATTGAGATTGAATGATTCGATGCCTGTTTCATCACAATAGACAGGACCATCGTTATAGATCAGATCGAAGCCACCGACACGTTTCTCTTTGCCAATCAATCGTCCTTCCATATCGATTACATTGAGCATATCATCGAGAAGTCGAAATTTCAATTCATTATCTTCTTGATTACTGGCACTCAACGAAGGCGAAGCATTCGTTTCGATAAGCCACGGTTTCAAATTGCCATCGAGTAGAATATCATAACCATACAATTCAAAACAATGCTTATCATTGATCATTATCTTTTGAACACTTTGAAGACTCTTTATAAAAATATCATCCATTTGTTTGAGCATCACGTCCACCTGATGTAAATATGACTAGAAGTGAAACACACAAGAGAATCGTGCAAAAGCCTACAATTTCAGGGCCGTGCTTTGCAGTGAGATACTGTCGAAGACGACGCACTGACCACTTGTAGCCTGAGAATTGCAATACAAAGAAATTGATTTGAAAGAATGGATATACCTTTATCAGGATCATAGTTGGGTGCCGTTTTTTGAATGGCATTATTAGTAATATGAACATCTTCGACAAAAATAGATTACGTTCATTTTGACATCCGCAAATTCACTTACATGTGTCTTCGATACTCTCCATCGTATAACGTGTACCGGATAAACGTGCAAAACCTTCTCGATAGAGCCACACTCGTAATGGATTGTACTAGGTGAATGATTTGATCTTTTAGGAAAATATCAAGTAAACGACCTCTTACAGATGTAACAAGCATGTAGATGCGAATATCAAATTTTTTGCCACCAATTAAATAGGGATTATCCAGATAGCGTTGCACCTTGCAAAACATCTTTCATGCACTGTCCGTTTCAAAAAGTCAACACTTACAACATAGGTTTCGACTGCTTCTCGATTTTGTTCCTTGTCATAAGCGGTCATGTACTCTCCCTGAACATGAAAACAAACTCTCAAATGACAAAAGTGTCTTTCTTATTCGCTCACTCGTCGCCAAGCGGTGATATCTTGCAAGCGTCGAAAGAGAAAAATTCCTTTGCCTTGTGCTCGTGCCGCTGGTTTCATGATCCAGATCGTGTCCGGATTACGTTTGAATTCTTCCACGAATAGATGATATTCCGACTGAGTTTGCAGAGAAATCCAATACAAAAAAGGAACAAAAAAACACGCCTACTTACAGGAAGAACATAAGTCGTCGGAAAGAAATCACATTTGAGCGCTTCCAAACGGCCCTGTTCTCGTTCGACTTGTTTTCGAAATCGTTTCAAATTTTTCACCATTAAATCTTTGCGTGTGAGCTAGAAAGATATCAAGAATAACAACCACATTTCTAAGAAGTTTTTCAAAGTTACTTCGTAATGATTTCGGAAGTGATTGATACGCATATGTTCTTCGAAATAACCTCGATCGAAGAGATCTTTCATCGAACTTACATCACACCACTGTATCCGGAACGAAAGAATCGAATCAAATGAAAATTCAAACAATTACTCACATAAAAATCCCAATCTTCCTCGCTGCTACAAGCACCACAACGAATGAGATATTCACCGAGGAATAATTTTTGAAATCCTTACTCGCGTACTTCGATCCAACCGCGATTTTTGAGCACCTCAAAGATGGCATTTTGTAGAAAACATCGAAAACGAATCGGTCGATCTCTGCACAAAAAACAAAAGAAAAGTCAGATACCGATTGTTGTCAAGAAAATCTCGGCAAAAAATTCCTACGTGATGCCTCGACGTCGCTCGCCGCGGCTTTGAAATGTTTTGGGGACTAGCGCTTTAACAGCCATTGAACACAATCTATTCGATCATATCTGAAAAAGAATACGAGAATGAACTCGTCATGATTATACTGAAATTTTCTAATGTAGTTATATAAAAGAAGCAATACACTACAACTAAAGAACAAAAAGAGATTATCAAATGAATTATTGCTATCGAAACACGCACAATAAAATGAGATATTTCAGCATATCAAAGAGATTCACTATGGACTTTTCGCTGAGAGTTGCACTTTGGCTGTTTGTAATTCACGTTTAACCGAATCGATCATTGTTTGAAACCTAGAAAAATAAAAAAATTTTCAAAAAATCTCCGGAATATTTGATATCAAAAAGAGAATCAATAACGCATAAATCACATCGGTCAAATGATAAGCAAAAGAAATCAATCGTTGAAAGGTGTAGCAAAAAAAGAAAAATTGGGCGTTCTCATTCTAAAGTGTGTGCAGTAGTCGGGTGACAATGTGCAAACGAATGAAGCTACGGTTTTAGTTTACTTTAGTAGATGCCTAGAAAACAAATGTAGGACATACACACAAAAGACAAATGTAGAGTTAGTCTGAAAATTCATTCTGTCATCTTGATCAATGACAATTTCACTCACTGGCGATAGCGGTCGTTGATGCGATCTTTCTCATCCTAGTTTTCAAAAAATAAAACGGATGGTGAAATGAGTGTGCAGGGAATAAATACCTCGGTCAGTGCTCGTCGTTTGTCGTATTCAAGTTGCATTTCGATTGTTTGCAATTGACGAGTACGTTCGATTTCTTTCATTGAATGCCCTTCGACTTTAGCCAATTGGCTCTGTCATTCAGACATATCGATTAGAACATCTTTTGTTGCCATAGTCTGAACATTACCTGAAGCAGCTTCATTTTTTCCGATGCTTCCCGTTCAAAGTCGTATAAAACTATGCATGGAAATATGAATTGTGCGATTATTTTCTAGAAATGATCTTACTATTCTTTTCTCGTGCCATTTCATCGACGATTACTTCACGTTTAGCCAATTCCGAGGCGAAATATTTCCGATCAGCTTCACTATCCAGCAGAGCGTTATTCAGATCTTGCCGAAGCTTGCCTTCGATTTGTTGACGAACGTCTAATTCTTGTTTAAGCCAAGCCAAACGAGCCTGATTTTATGTTGACAAAATCAATTGTTAATCTTTTTTTTACTCAAAATATTAAATGTTACCTTCACTTTGCTTAACCAAGTTTCGATTTCATCATATGAACTCGTCGGTGAATCGATAATGAATGGTTCTTCCGAATCATGCGACAGACATTCCGTGCAATAAACAATATCATTGTAAACCGTGTGAAGAGAATTCTGATTACAAATAACCAGAATCCAAATGTAATAGATTTTTTTTCGTATATTTACTTGATAATCTTTCTCTTTCTTAGCTAAATGATTCTTCTGATTCGTTGTTTCTACGGTCACTTTGACGAGTCTAATTTGCAAAGGATAATTTTCGAATGATTTCAAATGAAAATTTTCTCCATACCTTGCTTCTAATTCGTCGACAAGTCGAGACTAAATAACCGAAATTCAAGTCCTTAGCTATCGACGAAGATAAATTACCTTTTCCCTGAGTTCTCGCGAGAGAGATTCATTTTTATACTGTCCTTGTGTTGCTTCATCTTCGTATTTCATCGCTTTTTCCTGGAGTTTTTCGATATCTTTCTTGTGTTCGACTTCATGCCGTTGTAAAATCGCTACTCGAGCTTTCTCATCAGCCAATTGCAACTAGAGAGAATCGAGATAAACACAAAGTTGATAGAACTCGATGAACTCTACAAGAATATTTATACCGTGAATATTTTAAAAGAATAGTATTGTGCGCACAATAGGCTAAAAAAAACTCGAAAAACCGCATGATAACCCAAGTGGACCAAAACTATCAAGTCTCTCGAAGTAAAAGGATGCGTAGGCTTTTCCCTGGCCTCACAATGAGTACAATGGAAAAAAATATCGGATAAAACCTGCGTTTGAGGAACTTAATAGCTTTGGTCCACTTGAGTTTTTTCGAGTTTTTTTAAATCTATTTTCTCCATATGTTCGCATAATACTATTCTTTTAAAAATTCACAATATACAAATTCTTGTGGAGCTCAACGAGCTCTATCTAATCATGTGAAAATGTCTCTATTAACTTTTTTTTCTTGATTTTTGAATTAATCGCATCTAGTTCGTCTCCTACCTTGATCGTTTCAATCTTATTTTCATAGTCCACTTGCAACGATTTTATACCACGCGTGTATTCGGCTTTAGCCGAATCCAATTTACGCTATTGAAAGTATGCATTTTGTTTTTAAATGATAGAAATTTCCTACGAACCTTCATCTCTTCGTAATCGCTTTCGAGCGAGGCAAGTTTTGTTTGAAATTTGGTTTTATCCTGTGAATAAAGAAAAGCCCCAATGAACCATTTGGATGAAAAGAAAAACTGCGCACACATACATCATTAAAAGCTTTGCTTGTCGCATGATATTGAACCGAGATCGAATCTCGTTCAAGTTCGACTTCTTTGATTTTTTGTAAGAAGTCCTATTAAAAAAGCCAGCAAAGTTTCGAAATTAAAACCAAATTAAGAATACCATTCGTTCATTTTCCAGTTGGATAACATGTTGTTGCATTTGACCACGAGATACGCTAAGCGATTCGATGTCTTGCTAGAAGAAAACAATTGTCAAATAATAATGGAATGATGAAATCATACTTCAGTTTGTTTCAATTTCGAATCAAGATGATTACGATGACGGATTTCTTCTTGAAATAATTGTTGAACATTGTGTTTTTCTTTTTCACTCTGTTCGAGACGTTGACGTTGAATAGAAAGTTGACTTTCAAGCTGCAGAAAAGGAAAGTTCAAATCCGACGACAATCAATATTCATGTTCACCTCATTCACTGCGCTTTTTAGTGAGGCGATTTCTGCTTCTTGAGACGAGCGAATTGCGCGAACTTGCAGCATCTGTCATAATCAAAAACGAGATTAAAATTATTTATTTTCTTATTGCAATTTCTCACGTCATTTTCTCCTCGTTTGAAATGATCGTCCAATCGATTGTATGAAGCCTGTCAAACATCAGATTGACATGAAAATATTCCGTTAAAAACTCGTTGATTCTCACTTGTGCATCATTCAAATCACTTTCCATTTTGGTCAATTGTTCACGCAAAGTGAGATTTTGTGCTCTGACATTTTCCATTTCTTTGACCAATTGTTCATTACGTTCTAACATTTGTGTCGAACCGAATTTGTGTCGATCGACATCTTTTTCCAATTTTTTCACTCGTGCTTTCCATCTATAGGCAAATAGAAGCGTTTGTTTGTCTGTTGAATTGAAAGAAAACTATTCGATTTACTGTTTGATCGTTTCTTGCGCTTGAATTCTGAATTCTTCACGTTTTTGTTCTGAATCAGCCAGGGTTTTCTGCACGATTTGTGCTTCTTGTGCATAACGTTCGGCTTCTTGAGTCATCTCTTCGAGCTTTTCCAAAGCCAAAGCAAGATCACGCTGTAATTTGCTATTTTGTCGTTCGAATGTATCAGACTGTTCAGTGATATCTTTCATTTCTAACAACGTTTTCGCAGTGAGTTTTTCCTTTTCATCACATTTTTTCACGAGCATCTGCAAAAAGAACAATGAGAAAACAGATCAATTATAGAAAAGAATCAACCTCCAAATGATCGGAGAGCTGTTCACGTTGTCGTTCACTCTTTTCGAGTTCTTTCTTAAAATTGACCAATTCGTTTAAAGTCGGCGATTTTGAAAGCATCAATTGTTGTTGCATCAAATAATCACGTTCCATTAATAAACGATCTTGTTCTACAAGTATACAAACAAACCTTGCAATTCTGCTCCCAAAATAACTTTCCACGTGTTGTGTCATTGGACATTCAATTTTTATAAATAAATTCCGGTCTGATTTTTCCATTAGACAGTCTTTATTTCAATGTATTCAAGAGATTTCTATAGTCTCTATTGAGGATATGAAAGACTTTTTCTCAAAACCAGATTTGGATACGTTTGTAGGAATAGCACTTCGAAGAACTTCTTCAGTGTAAATGTGGCCAGTTTGTGGTTCCCGGAAACAAAAAATACCTATCAAAAGTCTTTTTTAGGTATTTCACAGCAATCCGAAATGTTCAAACTACTGCCTGAAACTCTTTGGCAAATCTGACAGGGTGTTCCTATGGCTAGAAAGTTCGTCGAAATCCTTTCGGCCTGACCAGCCGCGACGAAATTTTAAAAAAAATGGACACTTTCTATTTAATCATTTTTTAATCTTTCAATGTAGAAGATTGCAAAGCTCAAATGGCCAAGCATGGTAAGAAAAACTCAGCTGTTTTTCGGATCTATTGTCAGTATAAATTTCGTTTTTCACGAAACAGTTGCCTCACTCTAAATGTCCTTCAAAACTCTAAAAAAAAGCTATTTTTATTCTTTGTCGTGTTGCACACGTTACAATCTTTTCCTATCCCATGCCGTATTTCGTCTGTCTTTACCCGTTCTTCGTCGTCGAGTTAACGATGGTGACATGTCATCGTCTCGTTGCTGTTGTTTTTCCCGTTCGCGTTCACTTCGCATGAGTTGATCTTTGAGTTGTGTGACCTGAAAAAAAAACACAATTGAAATTTTCTCGAATATTTGTCGTTCAATCAAATCAAACAAGTGCTTATAAGAGTCTACAGAAGATAATCGCTTGCACTAAAAGAATAACGTACACTTTCTCTGATCGACTTAGCACACTCGCATAGAGCTGCTGAATTCTAAAATTTAGGTTCAATTCGATATATTATTTTCTCTGAATTGTCGTTATTGGTCACCCTATACCTGTTGAATCAAACTAGTCTTGTTCATTTCGGCTTCTTCCAGTTGTCGTCTCGTATTTTGCAATTGAGATTCATACTATTGAACAGAAAAAACAATCACCCGATGGTGGTCTTGGCATTCATCATAAATTACCATTTGTCTATTGGACTCGGCGAGAAGAAGTCGAGCCTGAACGATCTTATCCTCCTCCGTATTAATCGGTGTGACCAGTTGTCGTTGTTGTTGAAGTTCATTAACCAATGCACGAATGTCTCCATGTTGATCTTTGTCTCGTTTGAGTTCACATTGAATTTCTTGTAGACGTCGATCAAGACGAGATTGCACGACCTGAATGTGACAGGAAATTTTCATCAGAAAATTGTTGTTTTCTCTTCTGACCTCTTCAACAAGCGGATCCTGTTTGGACATGAAAGAATCGTTGACATCGGCATCATCACTGTCGTCTCTAAACGAATGAATCCGATTGAAAATATTTGAGAATTTGTAAATTTTCTCACAAGCGAAGTAATTCATGTTGTTTCGATGATGATGTTTTGCTTAATTCCTGTCTAAGTCGACCATGTTCAGTCGATAATGATTGTAATTCATCATTGAGATTGTGCAATGTACGCCCGGGAACATCATCATTAAACCGAACACCTTTACCGCCGTTCTTCGTCGATGATGACGATACTGAACGTCGTGATCCTGCCGTGAGTAATTGTTCTTGATCGTAATCTAATTATTTAAGAAAAATAAACCATCGCATCGAAAATTACACGTACGAGAATCCATCGTCGAAAGAAGGAGATCATTATTAGCATTACTATTACGGAACTGCAAAAAAAACGAGAAAATCAGATTTGAACAAACGATCAATCATCATCTACCGTATCCAGCAAGGACGACGCATTCGGTTGTTGAATTTGTTTGAGTAATTCGAAATTTTGTTGAGCATGTCTCAGATTATTTTCCGTATTCTAAATACATCGAATCTATTCAGATCAGCACTCTGCTATTTTATTTTACAATCAATGCCGTATTTAAATGTCGAATTTTCTCCGTCGGTTCCAAATTGACATTTGGCAACTGTCGTTTCGACGATGAACTCATCCTTCACTCGTCCAGGCTTCGTCTTCCTATTGTTCGGACTTGCTCTCGGCGTCCATTTCTCTTTCCAGCTGCTTGGAATCGATCTTTCCGAAGTACGTCCATTTTTAACTGCAGATTTAATTCGTGAAAATTTTTAAAATTACAAAAAAGAATGCAAACGTTTTTTTGTTCTTCGAAATTTACAAATCTCAAAATTGAAATTATCGATTTGAATCGAAAGATGTCACTGCACTTCACAACGATTGGCTTTTTCGTAATTGGAGACGAGCAGAGTAAGCGAGCGTGATTGCAAGCTGGCTGCATGTGCTTCCTTGCTTACCGCGCGTTCGCGGCGCATTGTTGATCCAGAATGAGAGAAGGACAGACAAATGGAGTGATGCGAGAAGGGAAAAAAACCTAGAGACACAGTCGTGTTTTTCTGTTCGACTTTTTTTCCTACAGCTGAATCGAAACAGTTAGTGGCTGTACGGAAGATACTAAATGGCAAACAAGAAATAACCAAGCTTGACTGAGTCATGTGTTGGCTAAATGACGAAATTTTTTCGTCTTGCAGATTCCTTTTTTTGACGTTAGTCATTTACGCATACACATTGAAAAAGAAATGAATGAACCACCATCTTCGTCGACAAGACCCAAACCCAAAATGGACGTTAATCGAGTTCGACATTTGGTTGAATCTAATGAATCAAGTAACAATCATGTTCACCATCGACCTCACAATGGTAATCGACAAAAAAATCGGTCTGTCGTCAATGAATTGCATCAGCAACAACCAACACCAGCTCCTATTCCGCTTCTCGATGCATTGCAAGCTCAACCATTGCTCACTTCAAAACCTTACGAAAAACCGTTGTCAGCACGACGACGACGGAACAAACCGTTCGGACAAGAACGTCTCGGTACGATGGCTGTTGTTCTTTCCTATTCCATCCGTTTGTCTCGCTTGTAGCACGTAGTAACGATGATCAAGTAGACAAGCCAGACATTTCACCGGGCAAAGTAGGATTCAAAAACAAAAGGACGATCATTCATCGACTTTCTTCTCTCTGTACAGATCGAAGTTGGTCGAACAACAGTCGACATTCGTGAACCGGGTTCGAAACATCTAGAGGCATTAAAAAATGCATTTGACAAAATTGTTCTCGAACGATCTCTCACCGAAATCAGTCTCAAACAGAAACAAATGGTTTACAACCAATTACGACAACTCATTCTAGCCAAACGACCAGGTCTACAGAGAACATCGAAAGAAAATCAAATAGACATTTGGTTTTTTTCTTCTTCTGTTGATAATAGATTGTCAGATCAATCTCTACGGTTCGTTACTATTCGAATGTTGCTTGGAAAAACCGGGCATTATGGATATTGATGTTCAATTCAAAGAGATACTTCAATATGATACATTGAAAGAATTATTAGAAATCGTTCTGAAATCTGGTATGAACAAAAATTTGGTGAATATCGATTATGATTTGTTTTCGTTTTGGATTAGATTTACGTAAAGAAGCACGAATTGATACGGATCATAAACCATCATGTATCGATTTGGTGATCAATGAACCGAATATGCGCGTACGATTTACATCGGGTTATACGCGCGGGATTGTTCTATCGAAATTGATTCGAATTTATACGAAATTCGATGAAAGAGTCTTGAAATTACTTCGACTCTTTCGAATTCTCGCCAAAGTCTGTATTAAAAATCTCGATTGAATTCTTTTTTATGTCTTTTTTTTCAATGTAGACATGCAACATTGATAAACCCGATTTAGGTACTCTGCATCCGATGGTCTTTCATGTTATGCTCATTCATTTTCTGCAACAACTCGAGCAACCTGTTCTGCCGTGTCTTCACGAGCATGTACGTGGTTTTGGTTCTGAGAATAAAAACACACTTTTTCATTGTACAGGTCTTCGGCATCGATGCCGTTCCCGTTACGTTGAACGACAATCAATATCCTGATTTTTTCCGAGTGTGTAACGAATATGCACGCGTCTGGAAATCGAAAAATACAACATCTGTCGAAATGCTATTTCTGCAATTGCTCTCTTACTATGTGAAAACATTCAATACAAAACAATTTGTCGTCTCAATACAAACACGAATGCCTGTGATAAAAGCCGATAAGAATTGGCATAGTCGAAAATTACTTGTCGAAGGTAGATTCATATCTCAAATAACTATTTCAAATATTTCGAACGAATGACAAGCAAACGTTTTTTATTTGTTATGTCTATCTTACGATTTTCGGATAGTCGACTTTTTTCGTCTTGCGAGAAGTGAAATATTGATTCAGACCATTTTTCAATTGGAAATTCTCGATTTTTCAGGACATATTTTGCTTTTGAATAGGGGATCACTAGATCAAAATGGAATTGGTTTAACACTGGGATTAGAATCGAACGGAATGGGAATTGGAAAAATCGGATGGGTTTAGTGAAAAGAATTATTTCATTCCGATCCTCATTTCTACTAATACTTGCATCCTAATCTCAGCATTCATTCAACTTTTGACTCAAAACTTTGTCTACATTCAAATAGCTGCTCGAGAAACATTCACAATTTTGCTACATTGCTTCCTGCAGATATTTTTAGAAATTCAAAAGTCTCCATATGATCCAGCTTGAGATTCGACCCTCTGATATCTCAATCATTTCAAGTAAATGGTCCACAATCTGAACTCAAAATTTCCACAAAACTTTCAAAATGATCTGTTTGACATACCGATGAAACATTGAAAAATCTAAAATTCTGTTTTTCATCTGCAGATCCGACCGATATCAAACGAAGTCTCTGTCAAACTATGCAAGCTGTCCGTTCGATAGACTATTTTCGACATACGCTCAATACAGCTTTAAATTATTTCGGTCGAAAACAAAAGAAAATTAAAAAAGTTAAAGTATCGAAAGAGAATGAAAATACTGAAGGCGATGATTTGATCGAAGTAGTAGCCGAAGATCAAGACGAAATTCCGACTATTGAACCTGCCAATGCTTTACACAATTCATACAAATTATTTTACAAACGTTTACCAGCAACGGTTGCTCGTGATATCAATATTCGACAAGCTCGAGTACGCGATTATTACAAGCAAACATTCGACAAAAATAATCCACCACCTCAACCAATACTCAAATTGAGTGGAACAAATATCTCACCATTATTCGGTCAAGATCATGGTGATGATGTCGATGAAGTTGAAGAAGCTTTTCGACACGATCTCGAAGCCGATTTTGAACGTATGGATGCCAATGATGAAGAGGATGATGAACGAAATCCAAGTGTATCCACCGAGAATATCGACAATGAAATGTCGACAACAAACGAGTATGATGACACGGAAATCAATACTGAATTCGATGGACTTAACGTCAACGAAGAAAAACAAGCAGCCAGGTGTGTATGAAGATCATTTTTAATTGGTCATTTTTTGAATATGATTTTGATTTAGTCGACAATTGTTTCCAACGAGTGACGAAGAACAATCGACTGTTGTGAATGGTGAACAATCGCCAGAAATTCTTGTCGATAAATCTTTGAAGGAAAATGATGATGAAGGTGCGAGAAAAGAAAAAATACATGATGAACTATCTAGCGATGCCAGAACAGACATAGTATTCGAATTAGAAAAGCTTGCTCTGAGTCTCAATAAGAAACAGAGACGTCTCTTGCAAAGAGAATACGACCGGCAAGGTAACCGAGTACACATAAGCACAAGTCGCTCCTGCACTTCTTTTTTTTGCTTTCTTTGATTTCGTCTCTCTCTCTGTGAGTGTGATTCATAAAGTGGGAAAAATGATTTTCTTTCTCAATCGATAGGCAAAACAATCAATGATAAAGTAAAAGAAGTTCTCGACAGTTTCAAATCGTCCACGGAAGTAGAGAAGACGAACACCACAACCACGGACGATGCAGAGCCTTGTCCTCCATCATCAGTGGAATCACCGCCTGTGACCACGAATAATGCTTCAAGCAGTAATGTCGACGATGATTCATCTCCGTTCACTTCGCCGGTCAAAGTCGAACAAGTCGTTGCTGCCGGACCACCACCGGCCACAAGTCCATCTTCAGATAATTCCAGCGAATTATTCTACGATTTTCAAGCAGAAAATTTCGATGCTGAACAGGTCAGCCGATTCCGAACAGCAATCGAACGAAACATGTGCTTTTCTTTGCTCAGGGTGCTCCATTTGTTTGTACGACATGCAACGGAATCGGTCATATGAAATCTGAATGTCCGGAATTGATCGTTCCGGAGATGATCGATTTGCCACAAATCAGTAAAGAATGGCTTGAAATACTCACGCGTCTTTGTCGACAAATTACTGGTATTTACTTGCCAATCATTTCACATTTTTGACAAATTTGTATCCAGATCGATGTCGACCAACACAGACCGATACGGACAATCGCGAGAAAATCTTGAAACAATTGTGTGTACAATTTCAAAAAGATTATCCTGATTGTAATTTACATGCATTTGGATCGTTTTACAACGGATTCGGTTTTCGACAGAGTGATCTCGACGTGTGTATTGTATTCAAAGATGAACGTGAAGACAATGTACGTGATCGATTGATTTCATTCAACATTAAATTCGTTTCCGTTTAGAACGAAGAAGTCATGCATATCATGCAAAAATTACTTCGCTCGATGCGTTCGAATCGAGAGATGTTCGAATATGTTCAACCGGTGTTGCATGCCAAAGTGCCGATTATTCGATCGAGACATACACGATCGCATATTGAAATCGATATTAGTCTACATAACATGCTGGTAGGTGTCACACTTTTGTATTCAGTGAAAAATCTTTCGATTCCAAGCGAATTATTCCATCAGATAGAAATACGAAGTTTTGGCTGATTTATTTCGGGTGTTATGAGGAGAGATGTGCAAATTCATCGTTTCTTGATTCTGTGAAAAACAAGGAGAAATTTTATAAAAATACAAAGAATATTCATTTCGCAAATTTGATGAAATGACCCGTTCGAAGAAAAAATCTAGTTTTCTGTACATTTCGAGTTCTAGGACAAATTTTCGTATAAAACACTTCGAATTAATCCGCACAATGTCATTGGTAGTGTATGATTTTCGTGAATCAACTTTGTGCTTGTGAAACTAAATCGAAATTCTGCAGCTATTGAGCAACGATAGAACTAGACTTGAATTCGGATTTTGTTATGTATTCAGGCTATTGAAAACACTCGGCTACTACGAACGTACACCAACATCGATCCACGTGTTGCCGAACTCGGTTATATGATCAAACATTTGGCTAAAGTGAGAAGAATGAAAGATTTATTTTTATCTCTGCATCGTGTTCGTAGACGTGTGATATCGGTGATGCGAGTCGTGGGACATTGTCGAGTTATACCTACATCATCATGGTCATTCATTTTCTTCAGCAAACCCAACCGCCTGTGTTGCCGGTTCTCCAACAAGTTCGTTTCTTTCTGTCCTCGATTTTCTATTTCCAGTTTCTTCTCATTTTAGTTAAGTGATGATCCAACCAAGAAAGCGTCGATGTATCGAAAATGTTCCAAATGGAATGTGTATTTCTACGAAGACCTGGCGCAACTAGTTCGTAACATTGTCTTTTCCCTTCAAAATACTTCTTGCTTATGTTAGAATAAAGTCTGGCCGAAAACGAATGGTGAAAATACATTGTCAAGCGGTGCACTATGGATCGAATTGTTGCGGTATTATACCGAACAATTCAATTATGACGAACATGTTGTCACTATTCGAAAATTTGAACCATTATTACGACATGAAAAAGGTTGGTTTCGACCGACATTAGCAGTGGAAGATCCATTCGAATTGAGTCATAACTTAGCCGGTGGTTTGTCTATACGAAGTAAGTGAATAGTTTCACGTCAAGAGAATATATTTTGAAAATGTTGCTGCAGATTGGACACTGATTCGTCGAGTATTCATTCGTGCTCGTCAACAATTCGGTTTGCAACCGCCTACGATCGATATAACTCATCCGAACATGGAAGATATCGAAGTAAGAATTCGATTTATTTATTTTTTCTATGAAATGAAAGATTTTTTTCATTTCATAGAAAACTTTGTTCAATATCGATGATTTGTGTCCAACGAATGCGCCAAAACGATGTGAATGGTGTAATGGTCCATATCATATTCGAAAACGATGCCCGAAATTGGCTACATTAGCCAACGAAAAAGAGAAAATGAAACAAGCCGAACAGCAACAATCTCGAGCTAAAATGGCCGGTCCAGGCGTTCCTTATATGAACGGTGTTCATCATCCTTTTCCTTCTCAATATCCACCACAGTATTTCCGACAATATTCCCATCCACCGGTCATGTCTGGCCATTATCAATATCCAATTATGGCTGAACCACGTCAATGGATGCACCCGTATGCGAATGGGGCACCACTTGTGTTCACAAATTCGACGACTTATTTTCCTGTTGAACAACAAATGGCACCTCCTCCGCGCTACAATCACACTCGAGCGTGTTATTCCTGCGGAAGTAGCGATCATTTGAAAGCTCATTGTCCACAATTGCGACTAAATGGTCACAACCATCGATAGGATTTATCTCAGATTTTTTCTTGTACATACACATTGCCGATATTTAATCCTGTTTTATTTCGTATTCGTCGGCTGTTTCTTTTTCTCTTTCGCTTGTGTAGTCAAGTGCGAGTGTGTGTGTGTCTCTGCTACTGATGCTATCAACATTCTTTTCTTTCTTTCTTTCTCTTCCTTTCGCATCATCGTCGTCGTCATCATTCTCTCTCTTCGTTTCTCTTCCTTGTATGACGAGTTATTTTAAAATGACTCTCGTTCTTGCATTCGGATTGAAAAACCAACTCCTGTTGTTTGCTTGACTTTTTTGCGTGAATGTTCTTTTCTTCAGATATGATGGCGGACACGGCTTTACAGCAACAACAAATCGATCCCAATATGCAACCTAAGGTCACTCAAGCCGAACGGAATGCACTTATTCAGAAGCTGTACGCGTCGATTTTCTATATATAGGTTTATTGTTTTATTGTTGTTTTCTTAACTAGAGCATCGCGTTGGGGATCCCTGGAATTGTCGACACGTGTTGAACATCAAGCGTTCGACAAATCACTTGGCATCAAAGTGAGCAATCAATTCGCGAACATATCCGAATTGTTTGATCTTTTATTTAGCCGAACTATTTCAAATTTATTCAAAATTATTGTCAACAAATTCAAAGTAAGTGGCTCGAAATTTATTAACTGAATAGTGTTATTGTTAGTCCGTAGAAGACATTCATTTGAGCATAAACACTTGATTTGTTGATGCATGAAGGAAAAGAAAAACATTCGGAATATTCTTGTTGTTCTTGTTCTACGGATCAACAAACAAGTTTTTATAGAGAATTATCTGTTCTCTTTTTTCACAGCAGCACTTCAAAATCGTGCCAGTCAACAACAGCAGCAACAGCAACAACAACAACAACAACAACAACAACAACAAATCTTGCAACCGATGAATAATAATGGCACTTTTGCCAATCCATCGGTGAATATGACTTCACAACAGATACCGGTACCGACCAATGCTATCGGTCAAACACCTCAACAAATGGCCCCATCACTCAATCAAACGCAACGTTTTGCCACGATTCAACATCCGGCACAGCCGCGAATGAATAATCCTCAAGTGACCAGCGTTCTCAATCAAGCACCACGTATGCGTGAACCACAACGATTCACTCAATGTACATTTACAATCGACAAATAAAAACTTCAATTTCATTCAATTTTTGTTTTCAAGCACCTCTAGGTACTCAATCCTATGTATTGACACCATCGTCGACGACAACAACAACAACAATTGATTTTCCACAAGGTTTTGCATCACAAGTGAATAATGCCGGTGCTAATGATTTTTTGACACAAACAAATACACTTCTACCTCGCTTTGCTACGCAACAATATATGAATCAACGTCCACGTGCAACTGCTCCGAATCGTGAGCTTATTTTTTGTTTCGTTCATACATGAATTTATCTTTCTGTTATGTTCGATGATTATTAGCAAATTTCCAACAACCCGTTTTGAACAATCCCCATGATATTTTGCAACAAATTGTCATGGGAAATTCGCCATCGTCGATAGCTTCTATGCCCACGGCAATAAACAATAACAATAACAATAACAATCCAATGCCTTCGTCGAATAACGGTGATCAATGTAAGTAGACTTTTTTTTATTACAAAACAACGATTGTCCACATTTGACTTGCAGTATTACAACGCATTCTTTCGTCGGGTATCGATACTTCACAGAATAAAGCGGCCATGCCATCCCGACAAATGACCATGCCACCAGCAACAGGATCGGTCATGGTAAGTCTTCAGAATGGCTTTCTTCTTGAGATAGGAGAACGAGTTTTTTTTTCATTAATTTTTGTTTTCACTGATGTTTGTTTGTTTTACGCATAGGAATCGGATTTTTAGCTTCCGCAGAAAATAGATTTGAAACTATTCACCTATTCTTAATTATGGATGAAGGGCAGAATAGTCTATTCGTTTTATTTTCTTCAAAAGACGCTTTATGAATAGGAGAAAAAAGTAGAACAGAATAATATAGAATAGAGATCACCCTGACCGGAGACGAATATCATCAGAAAGTTTTTCGAAACATTTGAAAAAATGATTTTCTGTTCTGTGTTTTAGACGCAATCGACTCGACCGTCTGTGCCGAACAATAATGCAACAGCTGCGATTCGAATGCCATCACAACACCAACAACCATCACCAACCCCATCCGTGATGATTATACCGGCGCCAGTGTCAGTAGTGGCCACGTCTGTGATTCAACCTCAACCGTATATTCTTGTTTTCCTTTCGCTTATACAGCTTCTTGATTTTTTTGTTGTCTTGCTGATCAGATCGAACAATGTCATGGTTCAACAGAGTCCTTCGAATAACAGTAATGGTCCGCTTTCAGCTCCATCATTGCAACCAACAGCAACCGTGAATAATAATAGTTCAACACCGTTAATGAACACGTACTCTTCGCCACTGAATCGTGCATCTTCACTGTTAGGTGAGCGAAGGATTACAAAGCACAAGATCTAAAACTTATAGTTCATTTGTCTAGGACCCGGCAGTATTCAAAGTCCGGATGAGGAAATCGCTGCTCTGCACAAATATTTCAAAGAGAACATTGGTAAACTGCAGCAAATCCATCAAAAATTCACTAGTGAAGGTACGATTGATGAGCAAGATCGATTTATCTCCACAATCATTTCTTCATTTCCAGGCAATTTGGAGAGAGCTCGTAATATCCAGCACATGCATCAACAAATATGCCAATTCATGAGCAATCCAACCTACGAAGCAATACAAGCTGCTAAAACCTATCGTGATATACTCGATCGAATTCCAGTAAGTTCTTCATTGAGGATCTTGTTTATTTCAATGATTGATTGGAAAACTAGGCTCGCTCACAACAAAATAATGTTTCTACTACATCGACAACGATGACGACTACTCAACCACAACAACCAACAACGACTTCTAGTAGTAGTACGACAAATGTTTTTGCTCAATGTTCAAAAGCTATTGTGGACTTTCTCACACGCGATCAAACCGAACGAATTGGCGTTGCTAAACGATGTTTAGAACCGCTGAGTGATGTTATTAACGGAGTTCCACATAAGTAAATCAAAGATTTGATTGAAATCTTTTTTCTGAAAAACAAAAAAAACGGTCTTCGTGGATTTTCGGAACAATTTTCGTTTCTCTCTTAGTTCAAAATTTACTTTTTGGAATAAACCGACCTAAAAATATTTTTCTTAAAATTGATTTTGCATCGAAGAATTTTGAATTTGAAAAAAAAGTCCACATTGATTGTCTCGTTTATAGAGTGATGCGCCTCGATGCAGACGCTTGTCCGACCCGAATCAATCACAAAGTCCATTCATTGACTGGCAAATCGCCATCGGTCCTATCGTATCTCAATGATGAACTCAGTCATTTACCGGCCGATATCTATCAAATTGAACGCGTGCCTATTTCCCGTTCGTCGAAAAATTCCAATAATGTCGAGAGTGATAATGTCAATGACGATTCGAATGGTTACACTCTTCATTGTACTCTAAGAGAAACAACAAGCCCAATTATGCCACCCTTACGTTTGCTCGTTTCGAAACGTTATCCGGATGAAGCACCAGAGATCTTGTCATTGACGAACACAAAGCCACCTCGACTCGATTGTGCTGGTAATGCTAACTGTCGAGATTCTTCAAAATAAACGCAAATATTTTAGATGGCCATCCATTTTTCGATCAATTTTCATCGATATTTCTTTCTCATCTTTTCAAACTACCTGCTCAACATACAGTTATCGATATTCTCACAATTTGGGTATGTTTCATCGATTTATTCGAGCAGGATTCGCTTGAAAAAACACTCATGTTCATATTTCAGCGTCAATCCGTCCAAAATGCTTGTGAAAAAGTCAACTGATCGCATGTTCTGTTGTTTTCTGCTAGAAATCTACCCATCGTCGTTGGCTCAAGAAAACGAAACTTGAAGGAACAAAGCGCAACTGTGAGAATAGAGATTTTGTATCATTTTATCGCTTTCTGTCTGTCCTTCTGCTTTCGGTTTGTGTTGGTAAATATTTTCTTTTTTTCTTTATGGATATCCTTTTTCTTTCTCTCTCTCCTTGTACGTGTACGACAGTGATGCTGAGGTGGACAAAAAAGTTGTGATTCGTTTTTTTTCTCTTTTTTTCCTACGCTGTCTTTCAAACTCAAGCCAGCCAGTCGATTGTGCGTAAATCCCTGCCGACATCCCACGATTATCATTATTTTTGTTGTCGAAAGAATCTCTCAAGTGATTCATCACGTGCATCCCTGTTCTTTTCGTTTCTTCTTTTTGGCTTGTTCGCACGTCGTGAGCTGTTTTTTTTTCTACTTTTCTCACTCACGTTTGTTGTGCTAGTGTTTTATTACATATAGATATTTACACGCACACAGAAATACATCATACATACGCGTGCACGCGAACGAGAAATAGAAATAAACACGAAAAAAGGAAAAAAGGTCCTAAATACATCATTTCCTCTTCGAACTAGCACGGAATGTTTAAAATAACGAGCAAGAGATTCGCCTAAATATCGCTATATCTTTTTTTGTTTTTTTTGTAGAAGTTTGATCCTATGAGAGACTGAGCGATTGAAGATCTTCAGTAGGTGGTATGGCTGCCGATGTTTCGTCTGTTGTTGTTGTTGTTGTTATTGGTGGTGGTGGTGGTGGTGTTGTCGCTGGCAGTATGGGATCGAGCAAAGTTTTGAGCACATCAATTCGGTCCATGATGGCTGTGCATTTTTCTCGGAGATAGATGCGTGATTGATCAGTACCTTCGGTGAACATCAATTCTTCGAGAAGCAGATCGACACAGATGCGATAGAGATGAAGAGCCGATGGGTAGTTTTTGCGTTCGTCAAATGCTTGTGCTGGAATCAACAGATGGATTAGAAACGAGAGAGAGAGAGAATGTTTCTCACCTTCAGTGAGCATTTGATGAGCAGCAGTTATCCGAATAAACTCATCGACTTCTTCCTCTGGTTGTTCATCCTCATTCTGTGGTACAGCCACCATCGCTTGAGTTGCTTCTTCATCTGTAGAGACAACTTGATCAGTAGTAGTGCTGTTGTTCTGGACGGATTGTTCCTGATGGTCTTCACTTGTATGTTTCACCGACGTTCCATTTGGCACAGAAGTGTTGGCCGTGGCCGTCGTTGAAGAATCATTGTCACCGTTAATCATGATCGAATATAAGATGATGATGAGAAATTCATAAATAAATAGAATGAATGGAAGAACAAGAGGGACGGAGAGACAGACAGAAAGATCTAGAACAAAGTTCACCACCTGTACATACGACGTGCCGATGCATTCGATGTTCAACCTTCTTTCTTTTTTCTCCTTCGTGTGATGCGTACACTCGCAGAATCAGTATGTTCGTTCTCTCTCGCGTGTAGTCGTGCTAATCGGTTTATTTGTGCAGATGACTGAATGACAGTATCAACAGCGACATACTCCTTTAAACGGCGGGCGGTATAAACAACAACAATTGTGTTCTGTTCTCGCACACCGCCTGTTCTTTTCTTTCTTTTTTTCTTTCTTCCAGATATTAATCAGTATACTGTACACGCCTAAGGCGAAAGAAAAAGAAAAGAAATGGTTGATGATGATGAAGCACCGCTGATCTACGGCGTGGAATTTCAGGTAGGCAAAGAATGCTTATTGCATTTCGCCTCATTCTTCCTGCAAAAAAATGTGTAGGCTCGCGCTTTGTGTGCCGTAGCTGGATCACCGGATGATGATACCGTTCGTTTTCTAGTCGGTACTCAATCACTCAAATTCGAAAATCAAGTGAGACGAAGAAAATAATTGCCATGTGTTGGCATTCATCTTTCTCATTCAAGGTTCATTTTCTCGAGTACGATGAAGAATCAGGTTCATTAGGCAAATCAATCTATGCTCATCGGGCCGGTGAAATCTGGCGTATGACTGGGTCACCACATGATCCACATCGTTTTGCCACGATTTACAATAGCAGTAGGAGATTTTTGTTCAACAGAAAAATATTTTTCTTGGATTGACTTCAGTTCAAGATAATAGTGTGTCAACAAGATGTACTGTTTGGCAAATTCCAATAAATTCCAATAGTAATATGGATCCGAGTTCACCAACTATCGACGATTCGAACAATCAACTTCATCAACCACTACGCAAACGATTCGATCTTCACGTACCCGATTCGAATATGATCGAGTAAGGAGAATTTCTATTGGGTTAAAACAACAAAGAATCATTCTCTTAGTGTGGCATGGGAACCGAGTGGTGAACGAATCGGTACAATTAGTGAAAGTCATGTTTATCTTTGGAATATCGAACAAAACGATACACCACAAGTGTCTGCAACTGGCAATGTCGATTCGAAGAGTCTCACTGCTCATAAACTCGCCTGTTGTCGATGGAACCCACACGCGAGTACAAGTCAAATCGCTACGGCATTGGGTCCGCATGTTCGTGGATGGGATTTACGGACGATGAAGTGGGAATTTCTCTTTCGCACTCGATCTGTCTGAGTGACGTTTTCTATTTGCAGACCTTCATTTTCTATCGATAATGCTCATCCGCCTTATGTTCGTGATATTGACTACAATCCTAATCGTCAATATTATCTAATGACTTGTGGCGATGACTTTCGCGTGAAATTTTGGGACGTACGCAAGCCGACGGAGTGTCTGAAAATGCTCACCGATCATTCACATTGGTTAGTCTCAGCTTAGTCGAATGGGTTAAGACGAAGAAAAAAAAGATCTCGGATCGAATCCCGGTCACAGGAACATATGATGATTTGATTCACTGATAAACATCCATGATCGATTTGTAAAATCATCTTATGCTACCTTGTCTGATGTTCCTTCAGGGTTTGGTCAGCTCGATACAATCGTTTTCATGATCAATTAATTGTCACATCGAGTAGTGACACTCGAGTGATACTCTTCAATATTGCTAGTCTCTCTTCGGAACCATTCGGAAGTCTCAATACATCTTCGGATGAAGCGAAGTAAAGAAAGCACATTTCATTTCTTGCAAAATTGTTTTTTTTTCTTCTGTCAGAGACGAAGAAGAAATCCAACCGGATGAAGATCGTGTCTTACGGGTGTTTGATGATCACGAAGAATCGGTGTATGTTACCGAATGGGCATCGAACGATCCCTGGCTATTAGCTTCACTCAGTTACGACGGACGACTCATTCTCAATCGGGTACCGAAAAGTGAAAAATTCAAAATTCTCCTTCGTTGTCCAACGTGAAAAAAAACGCGAAGACAAACACAGAAATATTTTTTGTCGTTGTTCTTTATTGTAAATCAGACGAAGAAGAAGAAGAAGAAGAAAAAAAAGAATACGCAAGTAGTAGAAGAAAAAAGTGAACGTGTGTCAATGTGGAGCCATCCACGAGTGCAAAAACGATGATAAATCGAATGGAATTGATGACGACGGTAAAAGTGAATAAGCAGTACGACTTGGTGATTGTGGAGATTCATTTGAAAATAAATCATATGCATATTTGGTATAATCATGCAATTCTGGTCGACATGAGAGACTCTAAATAAGAATTTGATCATAGAGATTCTTTGGAATAGAAAGACATCGAACCTGGAAATGCATCAGCAATTGTTCGTGATGACCTGACAATTTTGAGTAGATATTATTGCTCATTGGAACAATTTTTGCCAAAGGTACTTGGGGATTGACAAGGGTTGTTGATCTGAAAGAATTCCTTTTTGATTTTGAAAGGAAATTCACGATTTCTCTCTCGCTCACTGCTGCATGTCTGACGAAGATGTTGTGCCGATTTCGCGAGCAAATTCATCGTAAACATTCGAAAAACTCTGCTCGACAATTTGTGTAAGAACTCGTTGAAACGTTTCGCTGCAAGGCAACGGAACCGATTGAAAACAAAAAACCAGATTGAGATCGATTCGTTTACCTTTCGATCATTTCAATACATTCCAATTCGAATTGTTGTTGTACATTGAACACCGGTGGTGGTGGATGTGTTCGACTGCCGAACATTGCACCAGCCTGAAACGAAGTAAAAATGTTGAAAAGGGAAAAAAGAGAATAAAAACAAATCTTGTACCGTTGAGACGACATTCGATAGAGAAAATGACGATGCAGCGGTTGTCGTTGCTGGTTGCGTTGGTCGAGGTGTAAGTGAAGATGATCGAACGTATTTGAGTAGTGGATGTAAATTAGCATTGACTGGATGATGACGTTTTTTCTCGATGTGATGACGAATTTCACTGCAATACCAGATTACGTCATTGATATCGAGCATTTGTTGAAGTGGAATACTGGAGAAGAAAACAAAAAAAAACACAGATCTTCATCAATTATTCTCCGATGGAAGACATACCGAGATAGAATCGTTTGCGTGGCGTTTCGAACGTCTTCAATCAGACTATTCATACCGGCGTCGGTCGCATAGCGAATGACATCCAAACAAGCCAATTGAATATCTCTCGAGAGTAACATCGATGGAGTTTGTGCTGACTAGAAGTCGAACGAATGTTGACCAATGAAATAAATTGTTTTCTTTTTCAACTTCAACTCACTTCGGCATGTAATGATTTACTGCTAGTTGTTGTTACTGGTAGTTGAAGTGTCGCAGTATTTTGCAATTGAGATTGGGAATAAAGTCGACCGCTAAGTGCACTCACAACCAATTCGGTTAGAGCCAAAATAAAACTGGAACTGTACGCAAATGTGAACAATCGTGCAAAACCTTGACAAAAACTAAAAGATTTTCCATTTTTGAGTAAACAAACACTCTTACATTCTACTCGTAATCGTTCCCATAATTCCCGTTTTTGCGTTGAACTAGAAAATTTCGAGTATATCTCAATTGTTTATATCAAAATCATCGTACTCGGATATAGTCGACAGTCGAGCAAGAATGGCATCACACTCAAATGTTCGATTGATATTCAGTACAACTTGTGCAAAGATATCCGTTGCTGAGAAAAGAAACGAATAACAAATAAACGTCTCGAATTATTTTCTCACTTGTCCTCAAACTCATATCGCGATTGTGTTCGTAATACAATTGTTTCTTCCATTCGATTAACATTTTTTCTTGTTCATTGAACAATGTGACCATTTTTCTGTTGATATATCGTATCGCTGCATAGCCACCTGTATATAAATATATGAATTTTAAACATGAATGATAGAATTAAGAATATTCGATGCAAACAAACCTCCGGCTATGAGAGAAAGAAGAAAAATTTTGCGACGATGTCGCTTCAGAAATTGCCAAACCATGTTCACTAATCTAAAAACTAATGGTTCACAATGAGTACTGTCCCCGAAACAAGATAACAACAACAATAATAATTTAAAAAAAGAACAATTAAGTCATAATCTCTCCGTAAAGCGAAAAACGTTGCTCATAGACAAGTGCAGAACAAGTTAACAACGTATAGTTTGTCTCCGTTTGTTGGTTGTTGTCAGATAGTAATGTGCTTTCCAGCCATTTCCGTTGATCATCGGTCTAGAAATTGTGGAAAAATCTATTGAGAACTCGTTTTTTTTGTGATAAAATTTACCAAAATATTCTTGCCGATTTCACTCGGTGGTGATTCGCTTGATGATAATGGAATGCAACAATCGAGTACACCGATATCAATCGGATGTGCTTCGGTATTATAAACAAAACTCGTATCGAGAAAGCAAGAACCTAGTCCGGAAGAAATTTGAAATAGGAATAAAGGAATTTTTCAGACAAAATACCAAAGGGTGTGCGATGTTCAACGGTTGTTTCCCCATTTGCATGCAGAAAATTGGTTTCGTCGAAGATCAGATAAAGATATTTGATTGTTTCCGCGAGAAAAAACGATTCCATGCGATTATCAAGACGATGATCTTTGACATTTTTGAGCTAGAACACACATACATACACATGTTTTCCGAGACAGAGAACACTCATTCACAAACCGAAGTGTATCCACACGTGGTTTTGCAACAACTTTCAATTGCTTCGAAGATATCAACAGCCATAAATAGCAGTGTTTCATCACCGGTAGCTTTGTAAAGATACATTAATGATTCGATATGTTCTGTAGAGAAAAAGAATGAATGTGAAAAATATACAGTTTCCAGTTGATTACCGGGCCGTAATGGATATCCTTCTCGGCCTTGCATGCATTCCTGTTGAGCAAGATTATAAAATTCTGGCATGCCACCAAATTTTCGCCACATGGTATGATAAGCCATTAGACTTTCACGTGCTCGATCAAGTTGACCGATCAATGTCTAGACAACAAAAGAAAATTTTCTTCTCAATTTCATTCTATCGTCCTGTATCTTCTTCCCGAGCGAGCAAGAATAGAAACGTGCGTACACAGCAATAAATATTGAATGTATCTCACCAACAAACCTGGATAGAAAGCATCCAGTGATGCGAATAATGGCATCGTCTTTCGGCCATGCTCATAATTAGCGAACACGAACCAACCGGTCCCATCAGCCATATACGTTTCAATCGCTGTCGCATATTCTAATCACGAGAAAGAATGGATTTTGGTTTTCCAAGCATTATTTTGTAGGAAAATCTACCGTTCATCATTTCCATTAATTCCGGTCGTCGAAAAAGAATTGCACCTTTGACTAGATATTCGAAATAGGAATCAACACCTGAACCAACCGTACAATCGACGGCTGTCCATTGACCTGTTTGCACATTGATATGATTGCCAATCTATTGCAAACAAAATTCGATTTCATAATTCTCTTTCGAAAAGATTAATTACAAGATTGATCAATGATCGTCGTGACCAAATTCCCTCTAATGCACGCAGTGCCGTTTGCTCGTAAATCGGATCACCGGTAAGACGTGAGAGTGTACCGAATTCGAGTAAAAATGTTCCACCACCGGCTGTACAAGTCACATTAGTTTCACCCAAAGGCACACCCCAAACAAGATTCACTGTCCCATAAGGAATGCCTGTGGCTGTATCGAAAGCTTTGAATAAGAGGAAACAAATATAGTTCCAAAGATCGATTCGGTTTATTTACCGGGCAGAAGTTTGTTGGCTAGAGCAACGGCCAGATCAAGTAATGGACCTGTGCATGGCCATGAACTATTCACAGGTACCTGCATTCGTTTGGCAAGTAAATGCGCGGAGAGAAGACCGCCGATAACTAGAAAAAATAGTCATGAGAACGGGTGACAGACATTCGGCGATTAGCACCTCGAATATTCGTTTCGAACACGCTGACATTGATATCTCGTTCGATGTCCAGCTGTTGAATAAGTTTGTAGACACGAGCAAATTCCGTAGTATTGCCGAGCGTGGCCAGCGTATCGATGGCATCGACCAATGACAGCGAATAACTATCTCATTCAATCAGTTGTACAGCCAATACATTCGACAATGTCTTACCTTCCCCACGTATCAAATCTAGACACGAAAACAAAAAGAAAATCTTAAAAGAATTGTTTTTTTTTTCTCCATTACCCATCACATGTCAATGGCCGCAATTCATCGTATGGATATGCGTATTTGAGATAGGAATCATAAGCATGATAGAACATATGTTTAACACGATTTCTAAATATTTCGAAGATGTCGATTGATTTCCAGAAACAACTAATTTCAAACTAACTTGTATTGCAATCGTTTGTGCATGGAAAAATGGCCTTCATTGGTATGAACGAGAGTAATACTCGAACAAATTAGAATAAACAAGGAAAGAAGAATATCATCACAGAACATGGCGAGAGAAGAAGCATGGCGATTTCGATCACATTTAAACTGTGTGTTTACCCACGCATATGAGAAAAGAGAGATAGACCTGCCATGATGAATGGATCAACTGCTAGGCCAACAACAAAAAACACCTCACGGAAGCTACCCGGACGACCAATGACAGCACGTCTCGAAGCAACCAATCATATATCTTGCATATTTTACCATCCCCGGTCCAAAACACTGCATAGCGACCGTGTCTTTTTACATATCACATTGTTTCAATAACGACATAGGTCAAGACGATTTTGTCCGGATTTCTAAATGCCATAGATCGATTCATCTCTCTTAGATGTGGTGGTATCCATCTTGAACGGTGATGACAGAAGCGTAGGGAAGTTAGACAAAATTGAGTATCATTCTTTGGCGTATATGGTAGTTGTACTAACAATAACATCTCTTAGGATGGTTTTGTCCGGTCTTCTAGATGGCATAGATCGATGCATCTTTCCAAGATGTTTTCAGACTTGTATTGAACACCGACGGAAGAGGCGTACGGAACTCGAACAAATTCAAATATTATTTTAATTATGCCTAAACTAATAATCATCATCCACACAAATGATTTTGTCAGATCTCTTGATGGCACAGATCGATAGATCTCATTGAGATATTCTCAAATCTGCATTGGCTACCGATGAGAGACTCGTAGGCAGGTGGGACAAATTCGAATATTATTATAGCAACCTTTTCGAAAACTTCGCTTTCTATGCAATACATTGGTGATGTGGGAAAAGCTGGACAAGCTCGCTATAGTGACTCCGGAGACGTTTGAAACTAAAAATAAATATCACCATTCGACTCAGAACGACCAATTACGCCTGTCTTGACCCATTTTTAGCGTGGCTTTAGATCATTTGACCGATTTCGGGGCTCTTGGGAAAATGCTAATAGCTCTTGAACGAAGCAAGCTAGAGAGCTCGGTCTAGCGTTGATCCAACAAGAACGATTTTCTCTCTCGAACAGTATTATTAAAAGTTGAAATCAAATACAAGAGCAGTGTCCAGGTCTCTTATACCGGGTGTGCCAAAATGATTGCGACACTTTTTATTTTTCATGTATCTCAGTGCAGAAAAACAATATAATCTTCAATTTTTTTGTCAATAGATGCGCAATCGAATTCTCTACAAACTTCTCTTTACCTCAATTAAAAATAATAGAAGTGAACGTTTTTATAGGCGAAATAGTGTGATTGTATGAATTGCACTTACTTTCCACATATTGCTTTTACTAATTTATTTTTCCCATACGAACGAATATTTACTTTTTAAAATAGAACTCACTGCTAGATAGCTCTCGAATGCCTCTGCTAATTATGCGTATATACGACGTTTTCTAATGCTCATTCTTTCGGTTAGACCGCATTTTCCGCGAAGCTATTTTTTTAAGAATAGCTATTATTTTCTCTTGATTATTTTGTTTTAATAAAAGAGCATCCTAGAGATCTCATCTATGGCCAAAACGAGTTCATTTTTGCAGTATTTTTAGAAACTGGACTTATTTTTCTAGTTTGAGCCCAAATAACATGTGATACGAAATGATTCAGCTGAATAAGAACCTAAATACTGTCAAATAGCCTATTTTTGCAGTAACAGCTCAGGCAGACCATTGCTATTCGACAAAAGTAGATTGCCATCAAGAGCTTACAAATAATTTGGAAAAGGTACTTCATATTGAATCGAAATACAAAAGCTCACTCTTTTAGGTGCCTGTTTATACCATGAAAAAAATTGGACAAAACATAGTAAAAAATGAGTCGGAAGTAGACGCTTTTCATACAATCACACTATTTCGCCTATAAAAACGTTCACTCCTATTATTTTTAATTGAGGTAAAGAGAAGTTTATAGAGAATTCGATTGCGCATCTATTGACAAAAAATTCAAGATTATTTTGTTTTTCTGCACTGAGATACATGCAAAATAAAAAGTGTCGCAATCATTTTGGCACACCCGGTAAGTGTTGCCTAAAACAAACATTATTTGGGGTATCTGATGAGTCGAGTCGATTTGTCGAGTACTCGACTCGGTTTCGGTCTCCGCTTCAGATCGATCTTTTCAATGACTTAAGAGAACAAATCTATTGGCAATCTGAAATCAAGACTTCGTTATTCAATTGTTCACTGTCATCGTATCAACGAAATAGACATGTAATTGTTGTACAAGATAGCATTCCTCCTCTTGCGATTCAAATCTACTATTTCAAGCCACGACAAAAACAGATTGAAATATGATTGCGACAGTCTAACGGTCTGATTGCTAAATGTCGAAAATAAAATATTGAAAAAAGAGCGTCGAAAAATCCAACTCCGCACCGATCACAGATTTCGCCCTCATCCGCACTTTTTTTTGCTGTATGTGCGTGCGTGTCGTATTATGATTTACTCATTCAAAGTTTTAAAAAGTCATCCATCTTGGATTTGCAAGTTCTTCTATTTGACATTTTGTTTTTCCACATTTTCACCTTTGCCGTTTGACAACTTTACCAATCAAACTAATTTAAGTCGTCAATTTCAAGAAATTCGGTTTGTGGACAGACTAAATTATATAATCTGAATAGTTTCTCGCTCTTGGATATTCTAGTGCAGACGTCCGGTCGACATGTTACATCAAAGTGTTTGAATGATCATTTTTATCTTCAAGAATAATGAATCGATTCGCAAAAAGTTGGTCTCAAATAGTTTTGTTAACATATTCAATTCACCGGCAGATCTCGAGAGTCATTTGGAAAGAGACGCAACCATTTTCTTCACAGTGTTTGCTGTTCCTTGTAAATGTTTCGATGATTGTGCCATCTTCGAGAGAGATCTTCCACACTTCAATAGCAGTGGTTTTCATAGACATTCTGAAGAAAAAAGCACTGCCTAGATGATCTCCATTGACAGAGTACCTCCCATTTCGCCGATTAATTCATGTTGTTGACGTCTGCAGTGACGACAAGAGTGTCGCTGAATTCTATCAATAACCGTATGATCACTCTCACACGAAGCAAAGTAGAAAATGCGCTCATCGTCGTAGAGAAATCCTCCATCAGCAAGAAGAGAAATGTTTTTACATGCCGAGCATATGCTGCTACGATATCGTTGTAATCTGAAACACAATCATCGTGAATGAGACGAATAGAGATGCGGACGAGTTTCTCGTTTGTAAAGAGAAAACAAGCATAGCTCGAAGGTACACAGAAGTGTGAGAAGGAGCGAACTTCGTTGGATCAGGAAATTTATCGAGACGGACAAAAACGTATCTCACTCTATTCTCTTTGTATTCAATGATCAGCATCAATGTTTCCCATTGAACTGTCCCGAAGGGTTCAGGTAACTTCTCATTCACGTTAGAAGGAGAATCACCAAAATGATATTCGTTCTATGCTGGCGACCAGAAGCTTAAAAACCCACATCATTTTAGTTTTCATTTCGACTTAGAATACCGCATAGCAACATACGACATATTTTTTACCGGTTACAGATAGACAATTATGAGTTTAATTCCCGACTCTAAACTACTCTATCCTTTCAATCTAGGGAACAACTCTCTACAGTACAAAGAACTCATGATTTATTGTGCTGAATAATAATGTATTTACAAGGAATAGATTAAAAGCAGTCTTTCTGTTCGTTCGTTGCGCCGCGTAGCTGCACTAGGCGCATTTGTGGTGCTCGCCGAACTCCGTACAATGGCCACCCGGGCAGCATCTAAACAGATCTGAGAATTTTGATAAACTACAAGGTCCTTGTCCAATCTCGAGGCAGGCATTGACGCTGACATCAAGCAGGACCAAGGCTACCAAGATAACCAGCACAACAAGGACGAGAAATCGCTGCATGGTTTAGATATGTGTGTGCGAAGATATGAGAAGACAATGTAAATCGACAGAGACGTTACTAAATGGGACCTGTTCGTCGTGCACTTATATAGATATGTGGCCTTGTCGATGTGAGAAATATCTCATGTCTGATGGATTCTTTTCCTTGAGTCCGCTGATCCTTGAGTACTATAAAAGTGTGAAAACTCCCACCGACGTTATTCCTTTATGTTCTATAAATGTAAGTGGTGGGTGATGAGTTAGACACAACAAACGAAAGAATGGCGCCCATTTTCTTTCATCGAGCAAGAACGAAACGGAAAAATATCATTCGTCTGCAATAAACATGAGGTAAAAATCAAGAGAGTCAGAGACGGACGAACAAAACAACAAGAAAAAAATCAAAGATGCGCATAAACTGATATGTGATTTTCGTCACAGTCAAGAATGATGTTTGTCGCAATTTTGTATTCAATATATTTTATTTATTCTCTACTTTTCTTTAAGCTAGTTATTTATACATCCCAGGGATCGCTGAGTGCGTGGCGCAGCGGGAGACATTTTTCGAATAACCGCATCACGCACAGTGCAGCACAGAAAATTTTAAAATATTACAGTTTTCATTGATTCGACTTTTCTAAAGATCAATTTAATCGTTTCTTGACACAGTGATGTCATTCTCTACCAGATCTATCCATGAAAAGCACTTCTATACTAATATTTCATTTGTGAGAAACGATATTGCCATTCAACTGTAAAGCAAAGGAGAGAAAAGCAACCAATGATTGAACAATATCCATCCATGTTCCTGCTTGTTAACCTTTGAAAGTTCTAAATTGCAGTTGATAGGTGCCAAAAGTCTATGGGACAGCCAAAAAGTCCTCCCGTCCCGTCTCATGTCGTGCGTTCTACTTGTCCCGTTCCGCAGTGGCGGATTTAGGGGGCGTGCGGTACGCGCGGACGCGCGTACCTCTCGAGCTTGTTTTTCGTTTTTCCCCAGCGGATGTTTTTGGAAAACAGTTGAGTCATCGAAACCGCACGTACCCTCCACGAAACAGCACGTACCTTCAAAAATTCCTGGATCCGCGCCTGCCGTTCCGCCGCTTATTTTCGCCAAGAGTACCGTCCCGTGCTCTCCCGCCGAATTGTTTTGCTTAATCAGAGGCAGATTCTTTCAAAAACAACCGTGCAAATTCGAATTTTTCCGGTCCCTGATCTATTTTCCATTCATCTAGAAGGTTGGCAGGCACGACGCGTGTACATACTGGTTGTATTCAGCCGATTTCTCTCAGTTCAGAACAGAAACGAAATACCACGACAGTTGAAAATTTATACTAACTTGTCGCGCGCAGGGTTCCCAATTGTTCTTACCAGTGCGAGAGGCTAAACATTTGGCAGAACGTGCGTTCATATGAGTTTGTGGCAATATCCCATAGAAAACACTGAAACAATACGCCTTCTGCGCAATTTCGCTGGGAAAAAAGGGTTTTTATTTGACTTGCTGCCGGAAAAAGTGTGAGGAGCTTTAAAACTTGATTTTTGTCAGAATTTTTCACGAAACTTTCACAGCTTTCTCAGAAATTGTTGAAAATTTTGGCAGAAAGTCAGAATTTTTTAAATTTTCGTGAGGCTAGACCTGCTCTGATCGGGACGCAGCACTCCGCGTCTCAGACCGTGTGTATTGTCCTGTCAGTTTTCAAGAAGTCCTTCCGCATCCCGCGGAGCTCTGATAACTTCTACGGTTTACTTCGTAGTTTATTTGTTATCCACTCTGTTATCGTGCAGCATCTGTCTCTACTCTTCAAAAAATTTGATGCACTTGTGTTTTGGCTTTTTTTGTAAATAACAAGTCAGGCTAACAAAAAACACGTGTGGCAAAAATACCCAAGAACATATCAGACATGTCGATTTTGTCATGGCTGCACACTGTGCAGCGCAGTGAAAGGTTTTTTTATTCGACACCGGGCATCGCGAAGCCTAGGTTCAGATCCACAGAGCACCGTACGGCGCAGCGTAAAAAATTTCTGAATAACCACGTCCTGCGCAGTGAAGCGTATAGGCTGTAGCGCACCGCGTCATGCACCGAAAAAACCACGCTCTTGGGGTCCCTAATACACATACCTTTGATTTTTTTCTCCTTGCTTTCTTCGTCCGTCTCTGACCCTCTGGATTTTTATCTCATGTTTATTGCAGATGAATGATATTTTTCCCTTTCGATCTTGTTCGATGAAGAAAGTGAGCGTCATTCTTTCGTTTTTTGTGTCTAACTCATCACCCACTGCTTACATTTATAGAACATAAAGGATTAACGTCGGTGGGAGATTTCACATTTCTATAGTACTCAAGGATCATCGGGCCTAAGGGAAAGAATCCATCAGACATGAGATATTTCTCACATTGACAAGGCCACATATCTATATAAGTGCACGACGAACAGGTCCCATTTAGTAACGTCTCTGTCGATTTACATTGTCTTCTCATATCTTCGCACACACATATCTAAACCATGCAGCGATTTCTCGTCCTTGTTGTGCTGGTTATCTTGGTAGCCTTGGTCCTGCTTGATGTCAGCGTCAATGCCTGCCTCGAGATTGGAGAAGACCATTGTGATTTAGGAAAATTCTCATCTCTCTTTAGATGCTGCCCGGGTGGCCATTGCACGAAGTTTGGAGATGACTGGAGGTGCGCCTAGTGCAGCTACGCGGCTCAACGACCGACCGACCGAAGGAAGGAACAGAAAAACTGCTTTTGATCTACCACTTGTAAATAAACAAATTCTTTGCTGAAGAATATTCTCATTCAATGTCAACAACCTTTTTTAAATTGAAAAGATAAATAAACTAGCTATTGTTCATAACTCCGGTTGGCCCGTTAACGCGAGGGGAAAACGGCAATCCGACACTCTCACACAATACTACATTACCCAAGTGCCTAGTGTGCCGTTATTCTATTGAGTTAAACGCTCTTCGGTGAAATGATTTCAGAAGAAGGCAATCCGGGAGAAGATCTATCTTAAGGTCCTCCGTTTCCGGGGTATCTGAAGAAGTAGTGAACCAAACCTTTGAAACTTTCACGGCGGATGGATTATATAGAGTAGAGCAAAAGTCCTGCTAGACTCAAAATTGCTGGACGCTTCCTTCCTATAGACATAGGGGGCGCAAGGGCCAAAAATGGCCTTAAGTTTTCCTCCCTTCTCTCGAGCCTACTACGGCCAATTGAGGTGAAACTTTTTGTGCAACAACTTCGACTAAATTGGGGTGAGTGTTTTTTTTCTTTAAACAATATAATGTCGTTCCTCCAGGAGAGCCAAAATACTAAAAAACATCGTCAAAAATCTTGATTTTTCACTTAGAGCAATTTTTGTAAAACCTAGGAAAATCCACTACAACGGATATTTTTGCAAAATACACCCACCCCAATTTGGTCGAAGATGTTGCATAAAAAGGTTCAGCTCAATTGGTTGCAGTAGACTGGAGAAAAGAGGGAAAACTTATGTTTTTTTTTGAAAAAGTTGATTTTTGAGAAAAATGCAAAACACTGCGAAGCGTCGTTTTCCGTAGTTATTAGGAGTTTTATTTTTCCAACTAAAATGGTCAACAATCCCTGCTCTTATCGGTGTTCGGAGACCCACATCTATCCCTTCAAGCACCTTTGAAATACGAAATGATTATTGTTATGAAAAGACTTTAGTATATAATCAAATGAACACAGGGAGTTTTTTTCCGCTAGGAGGTTCCAAAGTCAGGTCCAATAAAAATTCTAACTAATGCTGAAGATCTCTGATTTTTACGGCATTCGGTAGAGGACACTCGAGAGCAGGGTTGCCATCTCATCAGGTCGAAAAAACGGAATTTTCATTTCGAAAAGCGGAAAAATGCGGAAAGCAAAACTGAGAAAAGCGGAAAAATAGCAGAAATATATGTTCTGTCGGCTTCTGCATTTATTTGAGCAAAAACAAGTCTTTTTTCCTCATTCAGTGCCGTCGCGAAGAGGTTGAAATTGAGGGGAGTGTCCGCCGAAGGCGGACCAATTTTTAGAGGAGTGCAGAAAATTTTGATGCTTCGCTAGGAAGAATGATTCATTTTCCAAAGTTGGGGGGGGGGGG